>Ga0169931_10000415_pt1 | contig 69539 bp, 35 predicted proteins | sample Kivu_15m_20L_FD_129675 | JGI IMG/M metagenome (GOLD analysis project Ga0169931, IMG submission 129675) | Freshwater microbial communities from Lake Kivu, Western Province, Rwanda to study Microbial Dark Matter (Phase II) - Kivu_15m_20L... | ecosystem: Environmental > Aquatic > Freshwater > Lake... | reverse complement strand
GCAATGCACGTCGCGTTCCGGCGAGCTGGAGATCCGGATGGTCGGCAAGAAAGGATTCGATCACCGCATCGTTTTCCTCTGGTTCGATGGAGCAGGTCGAATAGACGATGCATCCACCGGATTTCAGACAGGGCAGCGCATGGTTGAGAATGCGCAGTTGCGTGGCGCGCAGGGCATCGAGGTCGGCGCGTTGCAGCCGCCAGCGCACGTCGACCCGTCGGCGGATCACGCCGGTGTTCGAGCAGGGCACGTCGAGCAGGATGCCATCGAAGCGGCCGTGCCAATCCGCGGGCGCAGGGGTCGTCCAATCGTGAGCGGCGATCGTGGCTTCTCCGGCGTGGAGGCGATCGAGGTTTTCGCGAAGCCGCGGCAGGCGTTTGTCGTTCGAGTCGGTGCAGACGAGTCCGTGTGACGACCCTGATGCGGCGGCGATGAGGAACGCCTTGCCGCCGGGCGCGGCGCAGGCATCGAGGATGGCTTCGCCTAGTCGCGGATCGAGCAGCTCGACGGCATGGCGGGTGGCCGGGTCCTGGATGTAGATCGATCCTGCGGCGAGCAAATCATGGGGTGGCGGACCGTCGAGGCGGAAGAACCCCGGTGCACCGTCGATCGGGACGCCCGGTGGTGGCGGTGCCGACGGTGCGAGCGGATTGACGCGGCAGAAGACGTCCGACGGGCGGTTGTTCCATTCCATCAACGCCAGTGCCTGATCGGCTCCAAACGCGGTTTTCCAGCGCTTGTAGAGCCAGTCGGGGTGCGAGAACCGCACGGCGGGCGGTAGGTTGGCGATGCCATCGAGCAACGAAGCGCGCGAGGTGATGGCACGGCGCAGCACCGCGTTGATCAACCCGCGCACGGCGGATTTGCCGGCCTCGACGGTTTCATTGACCGCCGCGTGGTCGGGGATGCCGAGCAGTAGGATCTGGCAGAGACCGACGCGCAGCACATCGCGCGTTTCCGCGTCTAGCTTGCCCTTTCGCAACTCGCCAATCCAATGATCGAGCAACCGGCGGTTGCGCAGCACACCGAAAAGAATTGCCTGGAGCAGTGCGCGATCGGCTGCGGAGAGCCTGCGCCGCTGGGCGTGGCGATCCACCAGCGACTCCGCGTAGTCCCTGCCTTTGGCCCAGGCGCGCAATGCGGAGACGGCGGCCTGGCGGACGTGGAACTGCTTGGCGGGCATGGGACTTGTGATGGGTCAGACGTTGCCGCCAAAGGCGTGGATATCGGGAATCTTCAGTCCGAGATGCGTCGGCAGATCCGGATCGAGCGTGTCCTGACCGTGGATCAGGTGATCGACCAACGGCACGCCGGTCAGTTCGGCGATCACGCCCTTGTTGGTGATCATCGCCGTGTCGAGTTCATCTCCGAGTTGGTTCAAAACGATTCCTATGCATTCGAGCCCTTTATTGCGGATCGCCTCGACGGTGAGGATCGCGTGGTTGAGGGCGCCGAGACGATTGGCGACGACGAGCAGCACGGGCAGCCGGAGTGCAAAGGCGAGATCGGAGATGCGGAATCCATCGTTGACCGGAACCTCCCATCCGCCGGCACCCTCGACGATGACGACGTCGTGACTGGTTGCGAGCCTGTGGTATCCGTCGATGAGCGATTGCGGATCGAGCCGCCGGTTTTCCAACAGTGCGGCGACCTGCGGAGCGACGGGCGATTGCAGGTGGACCGGGTTCACCAGCTCGAGGTCGAGCCCGCCCGATGCTTCGGCGAGGAGGATCGCATCCTCACGATCGCCGCAGGCCACCGGTTTGTATCCCACCGCATCGACTCCGATCGACCTGAGTAAACCAAGAATCAGCCGGGAGACGTGGGTTTTTCCCACACCGGTGTCGGTGCCCGTGACAAACAGACTCATGCACGAGTCGTGCCTGTGGTTGGCGGTTCGGTCAAGACAGGTGATGGCAAATTTCCTTTGATCCAATGCCTGGCGGGCCCATGGTGACCGGGCATGACAGCAGACTTTCTCGTGATCGGGGCCGGCATTGCGGGGTTGTCGTTCGCTCTGCGTGCGGCGAAGCACGGATCCGTGGTGGTGCTGGCGAAAGGTCGTCTCGGGGAGTCGAACACCGCTTGGGCGCAAGGCGGCATCGCATCGGTGCTGCCCGAGGGCGGATGCGACGCGGGCGACAGCGTCGAGCATCACGTGAGCGACACGCTGGAGGCCGGTGCCGGACTGTGCCGCGAGGAGGTGGTGCGTGCAATCATCGCCGACGGGGCGGATGCGATCGACGACCTTGCCTCGTACGGTGTGCAATTCGACCGGGAGAACTCGCACTATCTGCTCGGCAGGGAGGGCGGACATTCCCATCGGCGGATTCTTCACGCCAAGGACACCACCGGACATGAGATCTCCCGTGCGCTGGTCGAGGCCGCGCGGCGCACGCCGAATCTCACGCTGCTCGAGGATCATTTCGTGGTGGACCTCATCACCAGCGGCAAGCTCGGCGCGGTGGCCGACGACCGGGTGCTCGGCGCGTATGTGCTGGTCAAGCGGACCGGCGAGGTTGCCGTCTTCCGCTCCGACCGCGTGGTGCTCGCGGCGGGTGGCTGTGGCAAGGTGTATCTCTACACGACCAATCCCGACTCGGCGACGGGTGACGGGGTTGCGCTCGGTTGGCGCGCGGGCGCGACGATCGCCAACATGGAGTTCATCCAGTTTCATCCGACTTGTTTTTACAACCCGGCGGCGGTCGGTCCCGAAGCCCGGTCGTTCCTGGTGAGCGAGGCGGTGCGCGGCGAGGGCGGCGTGTTGGTGAATGCCCGTGGCGAGGATTTTACCAAGTCGATCGACCCGCGCGGGTCGCTTGCGCCGCGCGACATCGTGGCCCGCGCGATCGACCGCGAGCTGAAGCGCTCCGGTGCGCATTGTGTCTATCTCGACGTGACGCACAAGCCGCGCGGGTTCATGAGCGGGCAGTTTCCGCACATCCACGCAACACTGCTTGAATTCGGCATCGACTGTGAGCGTCAGCCGATCCCGGTGGTTCCGGCGGCGCATTACCAATGTGGCGGCGTGCTCACCGATGTGCATGGCCGCACGTCCGTGCGCGGACTTTACGCGGTGGGTGAGGCCGCCTGTACAGGGCTGCACGGCGCGAACCGTCTGGCATCGAATTCATTGTTGGAAGGCAATGTCGTCGCCCGTCTCGCACTCGATGACATCCTGCGCCGGTTTCCCATGGAAGCCGAACCGCTCAATCCGCCTGCGACTCCCGACTGGGAGCACGGCGACACCGCCCCGCCGGATGAACTCGTCGTGATCTATCACAACTGGGACGAGTTGCGTCGCGTGATGTGGGACTACGTGTCGATCGTGCGCACCGACAACCGGCTGCGCCGTGCCGCGGCGCGCATCCGGAATCTGGAAAAAGAAGTGCGCGAGTTCTACTGGGGTCACCGCGTCAACTCCGACATCCTTGAATTGCGGAACCTCGTCGATGCCGCCGGCCTGATCGTCGAGTGCGCGCTGCGCCGCAAGGAGTCGCGCGGACTCCACTTCACGCTCGACCATCCGCAGACAAGCGAGGCTTATCGCGCCGACACGCTGCTGCGGCGGTTTTGATCGAACGCATCGGTGAGGAGGGGTGTCCCAGAGCAGAGCTCACCCTCTGAAAAATCAGGGTCTTCAAGTCTATCCGCGAAGCCTGTGGAATGACGATGATTCAACATTCAGAATTTCCACATCCGCCCAGGAATCAAGCGATTTCCAAGCCACGAATCACCGCAGGCTCAGCCGCACGCGGTAGAATCCCGAATCGTCGGCAGCTTCTGATGCGCTGATCGTCACGCGATAGCGGTTGGGGCCGACCAAGGTGAAAACCGCGCCTGCGACGGTGGTGAAGGATCCGCCGCTGAGCGTGGTGGATTCCTGGAGTGTGAATTGGTAAAACGAAGCGTAAGCCTCAGGGAAGTCGAACTCAAAGAGAAAGGAGCCGTCACCGGAGGAAGTGAGGGATGCCTCCGACGGTGCGAGCGACACCGCGGGGCCGGAGGGAGTGCTGTTTCCGCGTGGATCAACGCCGTCGAGGAAATACTGGATCAGTTGGTATCCGGGAGAAGGTTCGGAAAACGGGTTCTGTCCGATGCCACCGAAGAAGTAGCGTTCCCATTCGTCGTCGAGCAGGTTGCCGTCGCTGTCGTTGTCCGATGAGGCCGGAGCGAAAGTGAGCGAGGCGGACGCCACTTCCATCGTGTCATACGCGCCGTCATTTGGCGTGTCGGTGAATCCCGTGACCGAAAACCGCGTACCGGGCCGCAGGCCGAGTCCTTGTTCGAGAGTGATGCGGTCGCCGTTGCGGTCGAGCAGCACGATCTGCGCCGAGTCGCTGGTGCGGCGGTAGATTCCGGCTGCGGGCGGGGTATTGAGGATTTCCACCGTCCAGGTTTGCGACGGGCGATAAGCGGAGGTGATGCCAAGAATCGCTTGGTTGTAGGCATTGCGCGCGTTGTTGAGATCGGTGGTGGTGACGGCGGATTCGTAGCCCGCGGGTATGCTGACGCCGCGCAGCAGCGTGCGGAGAGCATCGAGCGGCATCGCGATGCCGGGGTTGGCTTCCGATGTCGCGGCATGGCGCGAGTACACTTGGGTGGCGGCGTTGCTCATCGCGCTTCGCTTCGTGTTGGCGAGGACGAGCGCCAGCCTCAAATCGAAGCCCGAAGTGCGGAGGAGATCCGCGTCACCGGTAGCGGGTGCACTGCGGGTGCGGTCGCCGTCGCGATCGGCGAAGAACGTGAACGCGTCGAGGGCGGGTGCGGGATCCGAAGCGGGTCTCGCGACAGTGATCGCGCGGTGCACGAGGTTTTCGACCAGCACGGCCACCGCGGTGTCGGCCGGTGTGATGACCGTGCGTGAGGCGGCAACGGGCATTGCCGTGGCGGCGGACTGGGCTGCGGTGACCCAGCCGATGGCATCAGTTGCGAGGTTCGCACCAGTTGGGGCGAAGGCGGGCGAGAAGGCAACGGGATCCGGCGACTGGATGAATGCGCGCAGCTCGCGTCCGCTGCGGGCGCTGGTGGTGATGTTGAAGTAAAGTGGCGTGCCCAGTGCGAGGAGTTGGTCGGTGGGCACGGCGGTGTCGGATGCGAGGATCGCTCCGCGTGTGCCGCCGTCGGGCAGCGGCGTGGCGAAGACGGCGACCGCCTCGCGGTCGAGCAATGATCCGTCGGTGGTGTGGGCGAGGATTTCCTCGCCATTGGCGATTTCGGTTCCCCCGTGGTGGCGCACCGACACCGCGATGCGGAAGCCGCCGCCTGTGGCGATGTTCTTTGATGTGCCGGGCGCGGGGCTTGATGCCGCGCTGGCGGGATTGGTGCCGTTGAGCAGTTCGTCGAGGTCCGACCACCCGTCGCCGTCGTGGTCGGGTCCGCCGAATGGATCGAGGCCGTAGTGCTGCTCGACATAATCCGGTACGCCGTCACCGTCCGAATCCTCGTCGGCAAGATCCGCAGCCGCAAACGTGTAGCTGCGCGACTCGATCGGCCCCATGATGCCGGTGGCGATCGAGCGCAGCGAGAATTGCAGCGAACGGGAATAGCTGACGCCGAGAGGTCCGCTCCACGCGGTCCATGCGCCGGAGCCCGCATTTCGCCAGAACAGTTCCTGACGCTGCGCGTCGTAGAGCGCGGTCACCTGAATGCTGCCTGCGCAGGTGCCCGAAGGTGGATCGATCCGGAGCTCGGGGGTGAGCAGGTCGTGGGTGCCACCCAACGCGGTGATGCTCACGCCGGCCTCGGGCTGGTTGGTCATCAGATAGGTCGCGCCGGACGGAGCGCTGACCGTGTGGTTCGCGGCGAAGGCGAGCCCACCCGACGAGGAACCATAGGTCTCACGTTTCACGGTGGCGGGAAACGGCGCGGGATAGGAGAGCGGACGGGTCCAGTCCGCCACGGCCTGGATGCCGATGAGCGAGGCCGACTCGTCGGCGGAGGGATCGGCATTGAAGAAGAGCAGGCTGGCGGGGGAGAGCGAGGCGGCGTCGATGCTTGGCAGAGAGCCCGACGCTTTTTGCACCCAGTCCGTGCCGTCCCACAAAAAGGACTTGTAGGTTGTACTCGGTCCGCCGGGCGTCGTGCCTTCGAGGCGGATCAATCCGATTCCCGGCATCGGAATCATGCCGGTGAGCGAAAGCCCCGCACCGGGTGTGAACGCCTGCGTGGTGGTGATCAGTGCGGTGCCAAACGAATTGATGCGGATCCAATCCGCGCGGGTGCCGTCCGCGGCGATGGCGACGAATCCGTCGGTGAGCGGACCGTAGCCGCCGCCGAGCATGGGCACGACCGCGCCGATCTCGCGGGGAAACGTGACAGATGTGAACGTGAAGGTGCCCGGGGTCGTGATCGGTGTGTTGACCTTGATGATGACTGCTTCGTTGGTTCCCGGGTGGTGACCGAGAATGAGCGGAATGCTGGATGACCCGGCCACCGTCTTCACTCCCGTGGTGAAGCGCAGCGCGCCGCTGTGGCTCGTCTGGCTGAACCGTTTCACGCTGGAGCCGGTGCGGACGAGCACGCCGGTCGCGGTGGATGATCCGGTCGAGGCGCTGTAAAATCCGCTGATGGACGAGGGGGCTGCGGGATCGGCGAGCGGCTGCAGGCTGTTGTAGAGGAAGGCATCGGCGGTGGACGCATTGAGGTTGGCGGTGGTGGCGGGGTTGGCATGGGTTTCCGCCTTGCCGGCGATCGATCCGTTCTGGGACGAGACCACCATCAGTTCGCTGGCTCCTCCATTGACCGTCACCGCGAGTCCGCCGGGGCCGATGCCGGACAGGTTCGGCATCACGCGGGCGAGAGGGACGGATGCGTCGATGTTGACGAGCATCACGCGGTTGGCCTCGATTGAGGTGACGGCCACCGCTTCGCCGCTTGAGGCCGGCACGGCCGCACAAACGGCGGAGACGTTGGAGACGCCGGTGGCGACCGGGTTGCGCCACACCACGACGCCGCTCGGCTTCATGTAGGCCGGCCGCACAACGCCCGTCGCGGTGTCGACCAGTGTGAACGATTGCGGGTCCGAGCCATGCGGGACCAGCCATTCTGCGGCGAGTTTCGACACCGGCGCTGTCGCGTGGGCGGACGCGGCGAGCAGGACCAATGAGAAAAGGGATCGGATCTTCATGGGTGTTCTGGTGGAAGGTCAGTGTTGGACCGGCTGCAACGGGATGATGCGCTTGATCTCGCCGCGCTCTTCGAACTGGACGACGAGGTGGCGGTATCTCGCGCCCTGTGTGACGGGCAGGGTGTCTTTCACAAAGATCATGCCGGTGGAGTTTTCGAGGTAGGCGGGGCGGTTGACCGCGTTGTACGGGTAGTCGAGGTTCGGCGCGACGGCGTCGCTCCACGTTCCCGAATACGGTACCTGAATGCTGGTTTGTGCATTCGAGACGAACAGGAGGAAGGGATCGGAGACTTGGTAGCCCTTCTCCTTTGCGTTGTTCACATAGATGCCCGAGATGCGGTCGATGAGCGGTGTGCACTGGACGAGGTTGGCACGAGCGTCGGGGAACCTCGTGCTCGCCACCTGGTAGCGGTAGATCATGAACGGCATCAGGTCCGCCAACTGGGTCGAGTCGCCGGAGGATTCCCGAACCTTGAAGAGCCAACTGTCGGTGCTGGTCGTCGTGTCGACGAGTGTGCTGGTGCGGATGCTGGTGCGGAGGATTGTCTGTCGGGTGAGGCCGACGAGGATGCCGGTGGGAAATCCGTAATCGAGCGGCATCACCGCGGGCCACAGCGGTCCCTCGCCGGACGCGTAGGTTTCGATCGGACGCCGGTGATCGAAATCGCCCGGCATCGGCCGCGCGGGCCAGGGAATCACCGGTTGCGGTCCGCTTACCACCGGTTGCCAGCGCGCGGTGACGACGTTGCTCGCCGATCCGTGGGTGCGTGGATATTCACCCGGTCCGCACGCGCGCACGGCGAAAAACAACGGCTTGTCCGCGGGCGCGATGATTTCCATGCCGAATCCAGGTCCGCTGCCGATGGCACCGCCGACGCGCGGCGTCTGGTATGGATAAAACTCGAGGTCCGGTCGCTCCGCCGAAAGGCCGGTGATCGCGGTGGTGTCGAGGACTTCGGAAAGTCCCGACAGGTCGGGAATGCCGCCACCATCCGCTGCACAGAGGATTTCAAATCGATCGACCCCGACGGGATCGCAGAACCACTCGAGCTTCAGTTTGATCCCGTCGGCGGATTCGGCGAGGATATCCGCCTCCGCCAGCATTGGAGTTGGCAGATCGGGGTTCACCAGTGTGACGCAGCCGAGGATCGAGAGCGGGCTCGGGTTCGCGTTTTGGTCGAGGATCTGACCGTAGTAGCAGACTTCGACGCCGTTCTCCGCGGGCAGGGCGTCGTCGACCCAGGTGCCGGGATTCGGGATGCTGTCGCCCTCGGCTTTGGCGATGAGGGAGAGCGCGCCGTCGGATCCGACGCGGCGGTAGACGCGCCATTCCTTCACGCCCTGGCCGAGCGGAAAGGTGATCGATCCGGTGATGACGTTGACACTGCCGTCGGGCTCGGATGATTCATGCACGGGCGGCGTGGCTGTCGATACCTCGACGCACCGGCGGGGTGCGTTTGCGGTGAAGAGGTGCACCACGTACGGAGTTTCTTTGCTGGCGAAGGTGGTTTTGACCGCGGGTGCGGAGACGAGGCCGTTGGCGCTGATGGCGCGCACCGTGATCGTCATTGGCGTGTTGTCCGACCTCGGTTCGCGATAGGGCAGGTCGATGCGCACTTTGTTGCCCGTGCGGTAACTGAGGCGCTGGTTGCACAGTGTACGACTGATGCCGCTGACGCCCGGAACCGAGACTTCGACATCCGCCTCGACGATGGCCGGACTGGTGCGCTGCACCTCGACAGTCATTCCCGTGAATGAAGCAGGCAGACCGTTGTCGACCGAGCGCTTTTCATCGCGGCGCGTCCACGACACATCCGGCAGGCTGCGGCAGATGAGGAAGGATCCGGTGGGTCCGTCGGGCGCCTTGAAGTCGCGGAGCACGCCGGACATCGGTGCGCTGTGGCCGCTGAGAACCACGCCCGAACATGCGGTGGCGCCCACCGCGCGCACCGTGTACCAGACCGATCGATCGGCATGGGTCGCCAGCGTGGGTGCGCCCGCGCCGTTGTCGTTGAAGGTGATGAAGGTCGCGCCCGGGGTGTGCGGGATCATGGCGCCGATGCGGTTGAACACCGGGTTGCCGACGTAGTTGAGGTGTTGCTGCGAACTTTCCCAGCGGTAGAGATAATAGCCGACGGCCTTTTCGGAATCATCGTCCTCCGCGACCTGGCGGATCTTGACTTGCAGGAATTGCGAGCCGCCCTGGATCGACCAGTCGGCGGGTGCGGCGGGCCGGACGAAGTTGCTGGTCACCGAAAACACCGAGGCGGGTTTGGGCGGCAGCCGGTCGCACATGGTCACCAGCGTGCCCGGCGAGAGCAGGCCGGGTGATCCGGTGATCGTGCGTGCGGCGACGAAGAAGTAGTATTGCTCACCGTCGGCGTAGGGCCGCCGCACGAGCGCGCCGTCGGCCCCGGTGTGCCAGACGCCGTCGTCGGAAAAATCAATGCGTTCCTGGTCGGCGGGATCCGCGGCTTGGGCAGGCGTCAGCAGGTCGGCGACGAGCACCGGGATGTCGTTGGCTGAGGCCGCGTCCGGATCGGGATCGGCCGGGTCGCGCGCGGCGAGTGCGGCGACGATCTGCGCCGGGGTCGGCGGGGTGGTGTGCCAGCCGAGGCTTTCGGCGACGGCGCGTTTGACGCGGAAGATGTCGAATCCGAACGTGTGCGGCATGTGGCCGCGCAGGGCGGTCCCGACGCCCCAGCGCAACCGCGCGTTGAGGTTGTCCTTCGCGTTGATCGTGTATTGCGATCCGGGTTTCACCGGATGGAAGATCTGGACCGGTGCGGCGGGTGCGGCGGGGACGATTGGTGATGCCGTGTCGAGTGTCACGCGACCGACGACGCGGATGTCGTTGTCGGAGAGATCGACTTCGCGGACCTCGAACGTATGGATGCCTGAGGCGACCGGGATCGAAAACCCGTGACCCAGCGCCTGCATCACGCCGGGGTGGGCGCGGCCGAGGAAAAACAAGCGTGCGAGCAGCCGGTTGTCGGTGGCGGCGGATTGGATGATGTACGCGAGTTTGTCGGCGGCATCGAGCGAGACGTCCGACGGTGTCGTGGGAGCGGCGTTCGATTGCAGCGTGAGGTCGCGATAAATGCCGTCGATGCGAACGTAGCATCCAGCCGCCGCGGGATCGAGTGTTTCACCGAGTTCGAGCAGCGCGCGAATCGTCTTGGGGCTGGTCTGCAGCGTCTGGATGCCGAGGCGCGTGTAGCTGCCCGCGGCGTCCGCAGTGCCGGGCTTCGAGCACACAGCGAAGCGCCGACCCAGCGTGCTGCCGGCATCACCAGGCTGCCAGAGCAGATAGGCATGGTGCTGGCCCGAGGCCTGCACAGTGGTGCCGACGGTGGTGAGCAGTTCGTTGGCCGTCTGGCCGGCACCCAATCCGAGAGTGGCGACGAAGCTGGCGATGGCAGTGAGGATCGTTTTCATGAAGTCTGGAAATCTTGTGTGGTTCGCAGGGTTCGCGGGGATGTCAGTAATCGACCGACCAACTTCCGTCCTGATAGGTGATGTTCGCACTTTCGCTGAACTCCACGCACAGCGGGCACCATCCGGCCCGGCCGGTGAGGGTTCCCTTGCCGCTGAAGCGCAGGCTTCCGCCGGACATCACGCCGATCATCGAGACCTGACCGCCGATCGAGACGACGCAGAGTGCCTCGCCGCTGACCCCGAGCAGCATCTTGCCGCCGAAGGTCGGCCCCTCGACGAAGTAGAACGCGCCGGCCCCGACGCCGGCGGAGATGCGGAACAGACAACTGGCGGGAATGCCGAGGACAACCTCCGAGATCGGGATCCACACTTCGCCGTAGACGTAGGCCCCCGTGAACGGCGCCGGACCGAGCAACGCGGCAACGTCGGGATCAACCAGTTCGAGCGGCTCGATCGAGCAGGTGCGTCCGAAGAATATGCCGCCGGCCGCCTCGTAACTCGAGACGATCACACGCGCGGTGGCGGCGAGGTAGCACTCGTCGACACCCACTGCGATTGCCGCTGCAAAATCGGTGATCTTGAGACTCTGGAAGTCGAGTTCGCCACCGGTCATTTTCAGCGCTCCTCCAATGCCCTTCGGGTAGACCGATGGAGCGGTCTGCATCGAGAACTTCACCTCGAGGTTGGCGCGGAGGTCGGGGCTGATCCAATCGAGCGGCACGTCCAGCGCGCCGATCTTCACCTCCACCTGTTGTTCGCCTGCCGCGAGGCATCCTGCCGAGCCGACGTCGGTCTCGGAATCGTAACAAAGCATCTCAAAGTACGCCTGCAGCTCCATTTCTTCGGGAATTTTGAACTGGACCTTCGCGTCGATGCGCAGGCGGCGCAGCGTGTCGCCCTGGATGTGGGCGTAGCCGTCGATCGATCCGGCGCCGACATAATCGTTCACGTCGCCGATGAGTTCGTTGATCGCATCGTCGATCGGCCCGAGCGCCTCCTGGATGAGCTGGCGGCACATTCGGCTGACCTCGCCGAACGCGGAGTCGATCGCCGAGTTCATCGCCATCTCCAGTTCCGAGATGTGCTGGCGCAGCGTGTACTGGATCTGCTGGATGAACCCGGCGGCAAGCAGTTGGTCGCGCAACTCGTTGCGGATCAGTGCGACGAATTCCTCGCGGCTGAATTCGCCCATCAGGTCGCCGGCGGTGCCGAGCGCGGTCGCCGGACCAAAGGTGGCGGCCGCTGCAATCTCGTCGATGAACCCGTAGGCGGTCGCGCGCAGTCCGTCGACAATGCCATCGATTTCGGCGCTCGCGCCGGTGACGATTTGCTGGAAGCTGATGAAGATGTCCTGTCCGGCGGCAAGCTCGCCGCGGATCGTGACGAGATGGGCGCGGGCCTCGAGCAGCGCCTCGGTGACGCGGTCGAGCGTCGGGTCGAAGTCCGCGAGCAACGCGTTGAGCTCGGCATTCGCCTCTGCGGTGAGTTCGCCCGCCAGCGGTGTGAGGATCGCCGCGAGATCCGGCGGAGCAAGTTCGCTGATGAGCGCGCCGACGAGGTTCTGCACGATCTGGCGTTCGAGCTGGCCGGTCGATTCGTTGAGCACCTCGGCGAGAATGCCGTTGACCAATTGTGCCGTCGGCACGCTTGGCACGGTCGGCGGGTTGAGGTTGAACTGCGTGTTGCCGCTGACGACCTCGATGCGGCTGGTGACCGCGTCGATCGCGAGGATGCCCTGGTCGATCGCACCTTGGACCTGGGCGATCAGGTCGATCGCGTCGCCGCTGATGTTGTGGAGTTGGTCGAGCCGGCCCTTGATGCTTTCCGAGGCGGGTCCGATCGACCCGTCGAGATAGCGGTCGAACTCCGACTTGAGCGCGCCGGTCGAAGTGTTGACCCATGCGCCGTAGCTTGTGTTCGCTGCGACGGCGTCCTGGTACGATTGGTCGACCGCGTCGTAGAGTGGATTGATGATTTCCGACTCCATCGCGTTGATCACCTCGTCGAGCACCGCCTCGAGCGTATCGCTGGCGAGGTCGCCGACGGCGTCGACGCCGTCATTGAGCGTGTCGGTGATGAATCCACCGGCGGCCTCGGTGAGCGCCTTGGCCGCGCCGATCTGCTCGTCGGCCGCCTCGATCGCGGTGCTCACCAGATTGATCTGCGGCAGCCCGTCGTACTGGGCACCGAACGAGATCTCCGCGTTGTCGGCACTGAGGTAGTCCACCTGGTGTTCGACGTTGAGGACAAGCAGGTCGTTGGCGATGGTGCTCCAGGAATTGAAGTAGCGTCCGGTGGGACTCCACTTGAGCGGGTAGGAGAGCGGCACGATTCCGAAGAGCGACTGCGTGGCCACCGGCACGTACGCGTTCTGCGCGGACGGGTTGCGATAGTCCTCGACCTGCACGGCTCCGCCGGGAAAGCCGCGGTGGGTCGCATCGAAATCGGTTTGCGTGAAGAACGTCTGACCGCTCTCGGTCCAACCCGAGGTGAGATAGACGGAGGCGGGCACGCCGGCCTGCGCGCTGGTCATCACGTGCACTTTGAGGTCCTCGAAAAACGGGACGTTGCAGCGTGCGGCGAATCCGACGTAGCCGGTGGCGGCGGCGCCGACCGCTTCGGGGTTGTTGAAGTAGAGTTTGCAGACCGGGGTGAGCTGGTAAATTTCCTCGCCGGGGCCTTCGAGCGGGAGTGTGCCGGGCAATCCGAGCCGGCTGTCCACCCCTTCGATCGCGTCGGCGATCGTGCCGATGTTGCCGTCGGGCATGAATGCGAGGCTGCCCGCCAGCGGGGTGTCGATGTTGGCGGCACCCGAGACCAGCCCGAGGACGAGGAAGCGGTCGCCGTAGCATCCTCCTCCGGTCTGCGGGTTGAAGCTCATCGCCAACGGTGTGAACGATCCGTTCCAATAGGTGAGGGGTTTCGCTCCGGCGTCGTCCGGATCGATCTCGGCCTGATCGAGCGCGCCGGTGCAGGTGAGCGTGAGTTCCTCGAACGCTTGGGTGAAGCCGGACGGGTTCGGCACCTCGACGCTGCCGTTGATCCACGAGTCCTCGTTCTCATTCGAGAGATAGGTGAGCTGGAATCGGGTGATCTGGAACTCGTAGTCATACATCGTGAGCTCGCCATCGAAGCTGCCCTCGACCGCGACGTGCCTTCCCGACACACCACTCGGACGCACGTAGTATTTCGACACCGTGCCCTGGAGCGTGTACGGATAGTCGGTGGTCATGTCCGCGAGCCGTGACGCGCCGGGCATGCCGCCGCTTGGCACGCTCATCGTTGCGCCCGCGTACCAGCCGTTGCCGCTCTTGTAGCCGGCGGTTCCCGGATAGACCGGACTGCTGTGCGCGGACGCCTGATAGCCCGCGAGCAGCAGGCTGCCCGGTGAGAGGATCGATGCCTTGGCGGCGAACGGACTCAACGACGAGGCAAACGGGTTGTCCGACTGGTACAACTGGTTACCCGGTGCGTAGAACGCCGATGCCGAAAAATCATCCGTGCGATGGGCCGTGGTGCCATCACCGCGGATGCCCCAGTGCAGCTCGGCCGGACTCATCGACGCGTCGGCATGGACGCCGCCGTCGGCGGTGAACTGGAATTTGCCGGAAAGCGGCACGAGCGTCACGCCGTCGACGGCGCTGCCCGGGGGCGGACCGCAGGCATCGCCCTCGCACGACCCGTCGTAGGTGACGAGTACCGGCGATGCTCCGTCGAGTTGGCTGGCGGGATCGATATCGCCTTCGTTGATTTTGATCAATCCCGGGCCCGACCACGCCACGGTGGATTCTTTGGGGAAATGCGTCTTGTAGGTTCCGGGATTCACGTCGAGTTCGCCGGTGCGCATGCGGGCGGTGCCGTCCGCCGCGGCGATGCAATAGATCATCCTCGGCGATGCCAGATGGGCGTACCGCAGATAGCCCTCGTTGCTGAGGCGGAACTGCATGTCGGGGGTGGCGTGCGCTCCCGCGGCCTGGTTGGTGTCGAGGTCGGCGTACGCGGTCTTGTGCGCCCAGCTCGCGGCGGTGGCGTTGAATCCGATCAACCCACTCTGCGAGAGGCTGAAGTTGCTCACCGGATAGAGCATCGGCCTCGCTTCATCGAAGATGCCCGCGGTGACGGGAGTGGTGAGGCTCAGGGTGCCGGTGTGTTTGAAGTCGTCGGTGAGTGCTCTGGCGCCCAGCGCGATCTCGGGAGCATAGCGGCCTGCGGACGTCGAGGCGTTTGCCGCATAGCTGAGGCCCTGCGGCAAATGAACAATCGTCGAGTAGGTGTAGGCCCCCCACGCATCGAGAATCGTGTCCGGATAAGTGACCCGCACGCCGCCGTAAGTCGCGCCCACCTCGCCGCTTGCCGCCGTGACATCGCGCGACCCGGAGGTCAGCACCGCGTCGCCGTCGCTCTCGAGCCGCACGCCCAGATCGCCTCCCGCGGCGACCGAGTAGTCGGGGAACCCGGTGATCGCCGCTGATGGCGGGTTGATCGTCGTGTTGATGAAGTTCACGCCCGCCGATCCGGCCGCGGGCGTGTTGCTCACCGAGTTGAAGTTGGTGGCGACCCCGCCGAAGAACAAGCGGCCGTTGAAATGCAGCAGTCGCTGCAGCGACGTGGCCGGCGAGGTGCCGTTGTCGCGGTAGGTCGAGGTGGTCGGAGTCTCGAGATGCTCGAATTTCACCGCGACTCGGAACCTCCGGTTCGCGGAGTCGAGTTGGGCGGAGGGGGAGAACGAAAGCGTGAAATCCGAGCTGAAGAGATGCGGCGTGTTGGGGGTGCCGGCGTTCGACGCGTTGCGGCTGAACGAAGAGGTGCCGAGTCCGCCGCTCTCCATTGCCACCGCGTTGCCCAGATCATCGGTGACGATGGCGGTGAAGCGCACCGAGATCGAGGCGGTCGACCCGCCGACGTCGTAGCGGGCGAGGGAATAGGGAACCGTCACGGTGAATTGCTTTTGCGTGCCACTGCCGCTCGACACCGCATGGGTCTTCGTCCAGGTTGCCGCGCCGCGCAGCCATCCGCGTGCATTGCGGTTGGCGGTGTTCTCCGGCGTGTCGTTGAAGTGGCAGACCGTGAACGCCGCGGTCGACGACGCGGCACCCGCCGTGTCCTGCCACCAGTAAAAGGGGGTGCCGCCCACCAAGCCCACAAAGACATACGCCTGCACCTTGTACTCGACCGTGTACTGCAATCCCGCGCCGAGGTCGTTGACCGGATCGATATTCAGCGAGAATGTCTTACTGGTGCTCGCACCCGAGGCCAGGCTCGTCACCGACTGGCTGGCGCTGTAGGACGGACCCGCGACGACGGTGCCATCCGAATGCTTCAATGTGGCCGACAACCGGTACGTGCCCGAGGTGGCCGATCCCGAGCTGTTGGTGAATTGCACCACGCCGCCACAGGCGATCGTGTCCCGCACGTACGCCGCATCCAGATTGTCCGCATCGGAGTCGATCACGTAGAGCGGCGCGGTGGCTGTGCCGCTGGGCGAGGTGATGCTGGTGATGCTCGTGTTGATCTGGGCGTAGGCGGCACATGTCGCGGCGACCAGTAGAGCCGGAACCAGCAGTCGAGGGAACGGAATGGGATGCATGATTCGGATGCAGGGTTTCTCAATCCAATGGATCCGTTCTTCTAATGGCAACCACGCGGGCTTGTCAAAGGAATTTCCGCTGCGTCATCGTCGTGGCCACAGCGAAGTCGGCGGGTGCTTCGGGGGTTTTTTTGTATCTGAAAAAAGACAATTTCGGCACATCCTTTACGATTCCGGCGAAGAATGAAGGTGTTTGTTCCGGTGTATCTTCCTGCTTGATCCGCCCCAGCGATGCATGCAAATGTATGGACAGCAATCACAGAGACGATGTCGTTCCGATGTCGACTCTGCCGTTTAGATCAGCGTTAGCAAAATCCGCTCCACCATTCCTCATGAAACCAACCCATCGTCATCCATTCCGCCTTGCCGCGCTCGTTGCCGCAGGACTGCTGCCCGGTCATCTCCACGCCGACACGATCGTCGCCAACAAGGCCGACGCCCGATTCCAGACCGGAGTGAACGGCGTCATGATCGGCGGGGCAAGTGCCGCCACGAGCGGCAGCATCTACATCGGCCGTGAGTATTACAGCGAAGGGTTGCTGCACATGGTCGTGCCATTCCAGCTCCCCGATCTCGGCGAGGGCACCTTCTCGGATGTCTCGGTTTCCTTCTACGTCCCCGGGAATAGCAACTATCAAGAGGACGATGACGGAAATCCGCTGCCGTCCACGCCGACCATGCCGGCCGATGCGATCAGCCTGAACCTGCATTTGATCGACGGCGTCTCGCGTGCCTCGTCCGCGCCGATCACCAGCGACGTGTACGATCTTGCCGCCGCAACCCAGCCGGGCAATCACCTGACTCGTGGTTTCGAAGTGATGACACCCTTCGTCACACCGTCCGACGATCCAGGCTGGATTACCACGCCAGCCGATGGCGCGGAGGAAACCTTGCTCACCAACAAGCTGAACCAAGCTTATGCCAATGGTGAGAAGTCCGGGGGATTCATCTTCTTCCGTCTCAGCCCGACGGTGCTCAACCCGGATTCGCTGACCGCTTACAATCAGCCCAAAGGGTTGAGCGTCAGCACGGCGAACTCGGGCTCAGCGCCCTACCTCACGTACACGTTCACGCCGGTGAACCCCAACGCTCCGGCGATCAGCCAGTTCGTGGCCGACCGCACGACGATCGGCACCGGCGGCGGTGCGACGCTTAGCTGGACCACAGCGAACGCCACGACCCTCAGCCTGAGCAATTCACGCAACGCAACGGTGGTCGATGTCACCGGCCTGACTTCCACCGTGGTCACCCCCACGGCCACCACCACCTACACGCTGACGGCGGAGAATGCACTGGGTTCGCGCACGCGCTCGGTGACCATTGCGGTCAATGCGGCGATCACGCTGCGTGGCACCTCGACTGCGAATGCCGCCCAGAGCGCGACTTCAATCACGCTCAACAAACCGAATGGCGTCTCATCCGGTGATGTTCTCATTGCCGCTATTTCACGGAATGCGAGCACGACGGGCAATATGAGCACCCCTACCGGATGGACCTTGATCGATCAGAGGCTGCTGCGCGATCCGGGTAACAACAACAAGAGTTGGGGAGCGGTGTTTTACCGGGTGGCCGGTGCCACAGAAGCCAGCTCCTACAGTTTCACGCTCAACGCCACCACCTCCGCGAGCACGAGTAACGGTGCATCCGGCGTGTTGCTCGCCTATTCCGGTGTTGATGTCACCAACGGGCTCAACAAAGACGGCAGCACTGGCGGGCCATTTGACATCGTTCCCGGAACCATCAACGTCAATGGCACCTCGACAACAGCCTCGGCTGTCGCCAGCAGCATCACCACCGCCACCGCGAACAGCGGCATTGTGATGCTCGGCATGGTGGGTGGCAGCAGTTTTACCTGGTCTGGCTGGAACACGCTTTCGCCGGGTTCGCTCACCGAGGTTGCTGAGATTGTGCGCGGCGGCAGTTCCGCCGCTGCTGCCTGGGCGGTGAAGTCCACGGCGGGGCCGACCGGCAACGGCACAGCGACCACTTCCGGCAATGCCCAGATCCCCGGCGCGATCCTGCTCGCGCTCAAAGAGGGCACCGCGCCACCTGCGGTCACCAGCTTCACCGCCAGCGCAAGCAGCGTGGATCCGGGTACGCCGGTCACGCTGAACTGGAACGTCATCGATGCCTCGACCATCACCATCAACAACGGTATCGGCACGGTTTCCTCCAGCGGCTCGGTGGTGGTCAACCCCACCACTACCACCACCTACACGATCACGGCGCAGAATTCCGGGGGCAAGCAGGCGACCGCCGGCGTCACCGTCACCGTGCTCGGCCCGGGCCCCTATCGCTATTACCGCTTTGTCGCGGAAGCTCTCAGGGGATCGTTTTCGAATCCGGTGCAAATCTCCGAGTTCCAGTTGCTGCTCAACGGAGTCCGCAAGCCCGCGGTCACCGTCACGAATCCTGGCGGACAAAACACGGTCACCGCAACAGAAGGAGCCAACAAGGCCAACGACAACGACCTCAACACCAAATGGCACGACAACAACAAGGCGCCGCTGGTGTATGACATGGGGACGAACAGCACGAACTGGAACGTCAACGCCTACAGAATCGCCACCGCCGGTGACGCGCCCGAGCGCGATCCGGTTACATGGAGGGTCGAGGGCAGCCACGACGCAGCCACTTGGATCGAGCTCAATCGCCAGACGGATTTTCCCATTACGGAAAGCCGCAACACCTACGTCGCGCCGAATTTCTCGATCACCGACTTCAATCTGCCATATGTCACATTTGGTGCGAACCGCACCTCGGTGACACTCGGCGAATCGGCGAATCTCTACTGGTACGTGCAGAACGCGACCACGGTGAGCATCGACAACGGCATCGGCACGGTCGCTGGCAGCGGTCAGATCACTGTCACGCCCTCCAACGCCACCGATTACACGATCACGGCGACCAATTCTTCCGGCCAATCGGCCACGAAGACCGTGCGCATCAGTGTGGGTACCAATCCGTTCCTCCTGCCACTCGCCAACGCGAGCTTTGAGAGCGACGCCAACAGCGATCCTACGGGAGCGTTTTTCAATGGCCAACGCGTCGCGCTCAACGGCTGGTCAATCATCGCCACCGACAACACGTCGACTCCGCTCGGCTCACAAGTTGCCTTGGGGTCGCAGGACCTCACACCCGCCGCCGGCAGCCAGGCGCTCGGCCTGATGTCCGGCGTGGCGATCACCCAGATGACCAATGTGCGCTGGTCGAGTCTCGGCCCCGGCGACCAATTGCGTCTCACCCTCGCGGCCGGCGACCGCTCGACTCCCGCGGCCGCCAACCCGCGCTGGGCGGATGAATCGTTCTTCGGCATCAGCGACGGCCGGATCAGCAAGGTGAACGGCTCGACCCCCGCGGCGACCGGCTGGCTCAACAACGTGGTCGCGAAAAGCAGCGCCGTCGCCACTCCGCCGGGCGGATTCAAAGCCGGGACGATGGGGGATGTGACGCTGAGCTACGAGGTCACGGCCGCCGATTACGATCGCAACGGCTTCGTCGGCATCTTCATTGCCTCGCTGGGCAACCGCGACGTGAGCGGCAACGGCACCGACATTCCAGCCAGTCAGAGCTTCTGGGACAACGTGCGGCTCGAAGTGGTCACTCCGCCGGGCCCAACGATCAACCAGTTCAGCAGCGACACCACGCTCACCAACGGCGGTGCGGCGACGCTGACGTGGGACGTGCAGAACGCGGACAGCATCTCGATTTCCTCGGGCATCGGATCCGTGAATCCGATCGGTAGCCTCGAGGTGACGCCGAGCGGCACGACAACCTACACGCTCAGCGCGACCAACTCCGCGGGTACCAAGACGCGCTCCATCACGATCCGCGTCCAAGGTCCTGCGATCTACCGCTATTTCCGCTTCAGCCCCACCGCCATCCGCAACCCGAGCGACGGCATGGTTCAGATCTCCGAGTTTGAACTGCTCTTCGGAACGAATGTCATCACCGGTGCCACCGCAACCAACCCGGGCGGATCCAATGCGGCCGACGATTGGGAGGGCGCGAGCAAGGCGGTCGACGGATCGTTCGGCACCAAGTGGCTCGACCAGAACATCAAGCCGCTGATCCTCGACTACGGCAAGACCATCGCCGCCACTGGCTATCGCTTTGTGACGGGCAATGATGCGGACGGGCGTGATCCCGTCAGCTGGATCCTCGAAGGCAGCCATGACAAGACCACCTGGTACATCGTCGACCAGAAGGACAATGCGACGATCACCACCAATCGTCAGACCCGGATTGCCACCATCGGCACGTTCAGCAATTCGGTTTATCCCTCGAGCCCGGGCGCGCCCACCGTCAACAGCTTCAGTGCGAGCCCTGCAAGCATCAACGAGGGCGACACGGTCACGCTCAGCTGGGATGTCACCAACTCGACCAGCGTCTATCTGGTCGGTGTGGGTGATGTGGCCGCAACCGGCAGCCTGAATCTGCAGCCGGCGATCAGCACCAACTACCAACTCATCGTCAGCAACGCGTCCGGCACAGCCGTGGCGGCGACGGTGGTGCAGGTCGCGCGTCTGCCGCGCGGCACTCTCTTTGCCTCCTACGACGACGCCGAGTTCCTCACCTACACGGATGATGGCAGTCTCGTCTCCGAATTCCCCAGCGGTGAATTCTTCACCATCCTCGATGTCGGCCGGTTCCGCTTCGACGACGTGCTCCGTCACCTTGTCATTCCGTTTCAATTGCCCAATCTCGGTGCCGGAGCTTTCACGCTCGGGGAGTTGAGCCTGCGGGTCTACGGCAGCGAGCTGGGCACTTCGGGCCGGACCAACATCCAGCTCTTCGGCATCAACGAGGCTCGCGACTCCTCCTACACCCTCGGCACCGACGTGGTCAATGGAGCGGACAACCACCTCAACAACGGCACGTTGCTCAAGAGCGGCATGCTCAACGCGACGACACCGCTCGATTCGACGGTCGGCTCCGGTGAAGTCGGCGGCAGCGCTGCGGCCATCGGCTACTGGCTGAACCAGCTCTATGCCAACGGTGCCAATGCCGGCAAGTGGGTGTTCCTCCGGCTGAGCCCGGACGCCCTGTCGATCCCGGAGGGCTACGGCTTCGGTGTGAGCACCGGCGACGACTCGGATGCGCCGACGCTCACCTACGTGTTCGACCCGAACGGGTCGGCTGGCATGCCGGTCATCGCCGGCTTCAACTCGTCGGTATCGATCATCGAGACCGGTGCTGCCACCAACCTCAACTGGAGCGTGCTCGGCGCCGACTCGGTGTCGATCTCCGGCGGTGTCGGCAATGTCGCCGGCAGTGGCAGCGTCAGCGTGTCGCCATCGGAAACGACCACCTACACGCTCACGGCCTTGAATGCGAACGGCCAGCGCACGGCCACGACCACTGTCACCGTGGTGGCACCGGGAGCGTACCGCTATTACCGCTTCGTGCCTCTCGCCATCAGGTCGTCGAACACACTCAAACTCAGCGAACTCCAGTTCCTATCCGATGGTGTCGGTCTCAGTCCGGTGGAGGTCACCTCACCATACGAGGGCAGTGATTTCCGCTGGACCTATGGCAGTCCGGCCAACTTGTCGGACGGGCTTTTCACCTGGCCTTCCCTCTGGGAAGACGAACTGCCTCAGCCGGTCATCTTTGAATTCAACAGTTATGTCTCTGCCACCAGCTACCGCTTTGGCACTTGGGAAAGCACGTCGAACGACCCGGTCTCGTGGCGAATCGAAGGCAGCCGAGACAAGATCAACTGGGAGGTGCTCGACACCCGCACCAACGTTGGCGAGAAGATCACCACCGAGCGCAACACGCTCACCCGCCAGTTCTATCTGATCCCGGGTGTGCCGGACATCAACTCGTTCGCTGCGACGCCGCAAATCATTTTCCCAGGCGAATTGTCGACGCTCTCGTGGAACGTGTCCGAAGTGCCGACCGTCACGCTCAACAACGGCATCGGAACCCAGCCTTCCGTCGGCAGCATCCAGGTGTCGCCGACCACCACCACCACCTACACGCTCGGAGCCTCCGGCGAGGGTGTCACCGACATCTTGAGTCGCACCGTTTACGTCGCGAACACCGGACTGATCGGCAGCGTTTTCGACACAATCGAGGGGGCGAGCCACCTCTCGCCGATCTCCGGTTTGCTCACCCGCACGCCGGACGGCCAGTTCGTCCAGGAGGGAATTCTCACCTACGAAAACGGCTCGTTCCTGCCGAATCTGCCGGGTCTCACCACCGAGGACAGTTTCGTTGTCCTGTGGCGCGGATGGTTCGACGTCACCAAGGATGGTCCCGGCACCTACACCTTCGGCGTTGGCTCCGACGACCTTGCCGTGGTCTACATCGACCTCAACGACGACGGCGACTTCGCCGATGCCGGCGAGCAGGTTGCCTATGACAGCACGAACGGCAGCGCCAGCAGCTACATCCTGGGCACGGTGAACCTCACGGCGCCCTCCTACCGCATCGCCATCGCCTTCAGCGAGGGTGGCGGCGAGGCCATCATGCGCTCCGGATTCAAGAAGGGCAGTGGATACACCTTCAACCAGCTCTCGCCGATCGACGGCTCCACCGGTCATTTCATGCCGGCCAAGCCGCTGAACCTGCCGCTGGTCAGCTTCACCGCCAGTCCGCAGGCCCTCGTGCTCGGCCAGTCGTCGACGATCAGTTGGAACGTCAGCAACGCCAACTCGATCGCCATCTCCGGCTACGGCACCGGCCTCCCCTCGAGCGGTTCGTTCACGATCAACCCCACGGCCAACACCTCCTACACGCTCAGCGCGACCAATGCCGACGGCACCCGTACCGTGCCGCTCACCGTTGTGGTGAAGTACGGATCACTCGACGGCCGCAGCTACGACACGCTCGACAACAACAGCTTGTTGAGCCCGATCAGCGGGCTGATCAATTCGACACCCACCGCGACCTTCGTCCAGTTGGATCCGATCGTCTATGCAGACAACCAGATGTATGGAAAAATTCCCGGCATCACCAGCAAGGACAACTTCTCGGTGCTGTGGACCGGATGGTTCAATGTCGCCGTTGATGGGGCCGGGGCGTACACCTTCGGCAACGTCAGCGATGACACCGGCGTGATCTACCTCGATCTGAACAAGGACGGGGATTTCAATGACACGGGCGAACGCATCGTCGACGGCAATCAGACCAGCTCGGTTGTGCTGACCGATCCGGCCTATCGCATCGCCATCGGCTACCGTCAGGGTGCGGGCAATTATTACATCGACGCCCGGTTCAAGAAGGGAAGCGGTTTGGCCTACGCCGCGCTCGATCCGATCAACAACGGCACCGCGCACTTCCAACGCACCGAACCCGTCGGCAGTGCGCCGTTCATCACCTTCGATGTCTCGCCGGCCAATATCGCCGCAGGCGGATCCTCGACGCTCACGTGGTCGGTCAGCGGTTCCACTTCGGTGAGCATCGACAACGGCATTGGATCGGTCGCGGCCAGTGGATCGACCACGGTGTCGCCGTCCGCAACCACGACCTACACGCTCACCGCCACCGGACCGGGCGGCACCAGTGACGCGACCGCCCAAGTCACGATCGTGCCGGCTCCGACCCTGTCGGTGACCGCCAACCCCGCCACCATCAAGGAAGGCGAAGAAGTGGAGGTCTCGTGGACCTCAACCAACTCGACCAATGTGTCGATCGCCGGCCTAGGGAATTGGGGAGGAAGCAGCGGCAGGACGTTTGAAAGGCCGTTGACCACCACGACCTACACGCTCACGGCCTACGGCATCGGTGGAAGCACCACCAAATCCGTGACGGTCACCGTGCTGCCCAAGCCGGTGGTCACCTTCACCGCCAGCACCACCGAGGTGCTCACTGGCGGCAGCGTCACGCTGAGTTGGAATGTCACGGGAGCCGACTCGGTGAGCATCGATCTGGGAATCGGCAATGTCGCCGCCACCGGCAGCATCACCGTTTCTCCAACGGCCAGTTCGAATTACACGCTCACCGCGGTCAACACCAACGGCACTTCGGCCAAGTCGCTGCTCATCGAGGTGGTTTCCTCTCTGCCGTTGCGCTACACGTTCGATGACCTGACCCTCCAAGGCTGGCGCAACCTGCTGAAGAACGGCAGCCCGGGCAACGGTTGGTCGGCCACCACGGGTCACGGCGACACCGATTATTTCCCGAACACCACCGAGGAACCGCGCAGCCCCGGTGCCGCGCGTTCCACTTTCCACGACGCCTCGCATCCGACGCAGATCCTGCGCTCTCCGGAGTTCACCCTGAACAGCTACGGCGATCTGACGGCCCGCGTGGCCGGTGGCAATGGCGGCTCGCTCTCGGTGCCGGTCGCCGTATCTTCCATCCCGACCAACTCGATCGCCAACACCTACGTCACCGGCAATGAGGACGACGGAGGGGAAATCCAGGTGAACGGCTTCATGGGCATCGCTCTGCGCAGCGTGAACAGCGGCCAGTACGTGCTGGCAGCTTCGAAAATCAACACGGGCAATCAATACGAGTCGCTCACGATTCCCGCCGCCGCGCTTGCCGGACTCAACCAGAGCCACCGCTACACGCTCGACTTCATCGATAGCGTCCACGGCGGCTGGGGCTGGGCCTCGCTCGACAACGTGGTGATTCCCGGCAATCCGGTGCAGCAGCCGATCACCATCACGCTCACCGCGAGCCCGGCGGGCATCGCCGCGGGCGGATCCACCACGCTGAGTTGGTCGGCCACCAACGCGACCACCGTCGATATCAGCGGCGTCGGCACCGGCTTGCCCGCCACCGGCACCGCCACGGTCAGCCCGGCCACCACCACCACCTACACGCTCACCGCCAGCAACGATGCCGGCCCGGCGAGCGAGTCGGTCACCGTGAACGTGGTGGAGAACGCGCTGATGGCCTACACCTACGACACGCGTCCCGGCGGACTCGGCGGATATCCCCTCATTCCAATCAGCAACTTGATCGATGCCGAAGCGAGTGGCTCGTTCGCGCAGGTGGGCGATCTCGAGTACGATGAGAGTGGCGCGCGTCCTTCGCTCACGACGCTACCGGGCATCACGGATCCCGACGCGTTCGCCGTGCTGTGGCTCGGTTGGTTCGATGTCACACTCGACGGCCCGGGTGCCTACACCTTCGGCCTCGAGAGCGACGACGGCAGCATTCTTTACTTGGATTTGAACAATGACGGCGACTTTGCTGATGCAGGCGAGCGGATCCTCGACGCCGAATTCGGCGAGGGGTCCACTGCAACGGTCAACCTGCCGATGAACTACGTCCGCTTCGCCCTCGGCTACGAGGAAAACACCGGCGGCCAATTCATCCGGGCACGCTTCTCCAAGGGATCGGGTGTCTCATGGAACAGCCTGAACCCGATCAACGGCTCGACTGGCCACTTCCTCGGCAACGCCCCGGGTCCGGTCACTCCGGCGATCGTGTTGTCCGCCAGCCCCTCGATCATCAGCCAGGACGAATCTTCCGTGCTCAGCTGGTCGATTACCAACGCCACATCCGCGACCATCGACGACGGCAGTGGACCCATCGCGATCGACGCGGTCTCCGGCACGCTCACGGTCAGTCCCTCGACCACTACGACCTACACGCTCGTTGCGGAAGGCGCGGGTGGCAGCAGCAGCGATCAGGTGACCTTGACCGTCAATCCACCCGCAGGTCCCGGGCCTTATCGCTACTACCGCTTTGTACCGACCGCTCTGCGAAATCCGGACGACAACAGTGTGACGCTGGGCGAGTTCCAGATGTTGCTCAACGGTGTGCGTGTCACCGGTGCCACCGCGTTTGGTACCGATGCGGTCGGCGGCATCGACGATCCGGCCGATGGCGAGGAGCCGTTCTATTCCAACGACAACGATCCGGAAACCAAGTGGCTCGACTTCAACAAGACGAATGCTCGGTTGGTGCTCGACTTCGGCGCGCCGCAAGATGTCACCGGCTACCGCATCGGGTTCTCCGACGACAACGGCGGTCGCGCGCCGGTCTCATGGAGAATCGAAGGCAGTCCGGATGCCGTGAGCTGGAAGGTGCTCGATGTGCAGGTGGCCTATCCGGTGCCAACCGAGATTGGTTACCTCGCCGATTTCGAAACCTCGCCGTTCAGCGGCGCGGCAATTTCCGTCTCGGGTCATCCCGGCGGCCTCAGCACAGTCTACGGTGTGGCCTCGAGTGCCAGTGCGTTCACCGTTTCAGCCTCCGGATTGACCTCTGGCGTCACGATCACCGCGCCTGGTGGCTTCGAGGTCTCGTCCTCTGCAGCTGGATCCTTCGGCTCTTCCATCGTGATCGGTGGATCCGGTTCGCTCAGTCCGGTGCAGGCCTACGTGCGGATCGCCGCAGACGCCAACGCGGGTTCTCCAACAGGAAATCTCACGCTGAGCAGCCCGGGCGTTGTGAGTCGCACCCTCGCCGTCGCATCCAACACCGTGACACCCAAGGCCTTGAGCGTCACCGCGGCTGCGAAGAGCAAAACCTATGGCAATGCCGATCCGGCGTTCACCTACAGCGCCGATGGGCTGGTGGGCAGCGACGGGTTTAATGGCGCGCTCCTTAGGGATGCCGGTGAATCCGTCGGTATCTACGCAATCAACCGCGGAACGCTCAGTGCCGGATCGAACTACACGCTCAGCTTCACCGGGGCCGATCTGACGATCACTCCGAAAGCGCTTGCCGGCTCGGACATCACGCTCATTCGCGACGGCAACAGCTACACCGCGAGTGCCAGCGGTGTCGGCGGCTTCACCTACAGCTACGTCGGCCGCAACGGCACGAGCTATGGACCCAGCGCCGACGCGCCATCGGCCGACGGTGATTACACCGTCACCGCCACCGTCAATGATTCGAACTACACCGGATCGAAGAGTGAGGACTTCACTGTCGAGTCGGTTGAGCCGCCACAAGACCATCCCGCGTTCAAGGTCACCTCGATGACCATGGTCGGCACGGTCTGCACTATGACCTGGGAGTCCCAGCCGGGCGCCAGCTACACGCTGCAGGCCACCGACAATCCGGCGGACCCGCAGTCGTGGACCACGCTGATGACCGGCGTCGCTTCGCAGGGTTCGACGACTTCGATGTCGCTCGACATCGCCGACACCACCCATGTCGGTGCAACCAAGCTGTTCATGCGGATCAAGGCGGAGTGATCCGCTGCCCGTCCGGGATTTCAACCGGCGTGTCGTCGTGAGGCGGTACGCCGGTTTTTTGTGGATGGGGCATGGATCGGTTATCAGTTATCGGTTATGGGTTATCAGGAAGAGGGATGAAGGAAAAATCCATGCGGGTGAGTGGGCAAGGGTGTGCGTTCGAGTTCGTGGCTTCGACGGCACAGGCTGACTGCTCCGGCGGCAGCGATCCGCCGCGCAGGTGATCAGGGAAGACGGTCGAGGCTCTCCTTGAGCGAGCCGAAGAATTCCGCGAGGTCGTCAGCATCGGCTTCGGCGCCGAGAATGTCGTCGTAGCTGGAAATTTCGAGATGCTCGGTGTCCAGCTCGGCAATGAACGAACTGGGCGTGCAGGATGTCTGCTCGCCCCATTTCACACGGCTCGCACACCAGGTCATCGTCAGCTCCTGCTGCGCCCGGGTGATGCCGACGTAGAGCAAGCGGCGTTCCTCGTCCTTGGTGCCGTCGGCAACGCTGCGTGAGTGGGGGAGGAATCCCTCCTCAAGGCCGACCAGATACACGATGGGGAATTCCAGGCCTTTCGACGCATGAAGAGTGATCAGGGTTGCGCCCTGCTGTTTCTCAAGGTCCTCTTCGCGCTCGGACGCGAGAGCACTGTCGTCGAGGAATGATTGCAGCGTCTTTCCCTTGGCGTGGTGGTCGCGCAGGCTGTCGATCACGAGGCGCACGCCCTCGCGACGTTGCTCGCGTTCGCCGTCCGTCTTGCATCCGCGCTCGAGCCAGGACAGATAGTCGATGTCGCGGATCAGGCCGTCCAGCACGTCTGCAGGCGGCTGTTTGGCGATGACGATCCGGTCGCGCGCCGACCCGATCGTCGCGATGAAGGATTGGATCGCGGCCCGCGCCTTCGCACCCACCGTCGCGGTGAATGCCGGGTCGCAAAGCGCCTGCCAGACGGATCCGTGATGTTCGCGGCTCCAGTCGGTCGCGAGCACTGCGGTGGCTTGGCCGATGCCACGACTCGGCGCGTTGAGGACGCGCAGCAGCGGAATGTCCGACTCGGGAGAGGCCAGCAGTTGGAGATAGGCGAGGATGTCCCGCACTTCGCGACGGTCGTAGAAACTTTGCGCGCCGACCACGCGGTAGGGGATTTTCCGTTCGCGGAACGCGAGTTCGAGCGTGCGGCTCTGGATGTTGGTGCGGAACAACACGGCGAAGTCCTCCCACTTGCGGTCGGGGCGCGAGCGCGCCGCCAGAATCTCCTCGGCGACGAACTCAGCTTCCTCGGCGTCGCCGGGCATCGCGACGACACGCACCTTTGTCCCTCCCGCCTTGGTTGCCCGCAGGATTTTCTCGCGCCGACCGCGGTTGTGGCGGATCAGGCTGTTGGCGGTGTGCAGGATCGCCTGCGTCGAGCGGTAGTTCTCCTCGAGCCGGATCACTTTCGGATCCGGGAAAAAGCGCTCGAACTCGAGAATGTTGGCGATCTCCGCTCCGCGCCAGCCATAGATCGACTGGTCGTCGTCGCCCACCACGCAGACGTGGTACGGCGGACCGACAAGCTGACGCAGCAGTCGCATCTGCAGCGCGTTGGTGTCCTGGAACTCGTCGACGGTGACCCGGCACCAAGTGCCGCGGAACTGGTCGCGGAGATCCCCGTTGCCCTCGAGCATCCTCCAGGCCAGCACCAACAGGTCATCGAAATCCACGGCGTTCTGTGCGCGCAGTTCATTGGAATAGGCGGCGGCCAGCAGACGGAAGTAATCGTCCTGGAGTTCCTCGGCGGGATCCTTGCCGAGGTTCTTGACCTTCGAGATCGCGGCGAGCACGGCCTCCGCTTTCACCTTGGTGTCGCTGCCGCCCTTGCGGACGAGCAGTTGTTTCATCAGGCCGACCTGGTCGCTGTACGAGCAGATGGCGAAGTTCTTCTTGTAGCCGAGCCGTTCGATTCCCGCGCGGAGCAGCCGTACACACAATGAATGGAAGGTGCAGACGGTCATTTCCGCCGCCGCTTTCTTCGAGACCATGCCGACGATGCGTTCCCGCATTTCACTCGCCGCCTTGTTGGTGAAGGTCACCGCAAGAATCTCCGCCGCAGGGATCTTCTTCTCGAGCATGTGAGCGATGCGGCAGGTGACCGTGCGGGTTTTGCCGGTACCAGCGCCGGCCAGGATCATCACCGGACCATCGAGCGCGCCGACGGCCTCGCGTTGGGCGCGGTTGAGCGAATCGAAGCGGAATGCGGAGGCCATCGCCGCGCGGATCGAAGCCCGGCGTCGGCCCGATGGCGAGCCCGGAATCGGGTTTTGCGCACGCGCCCGGTGCTTCCTGCTTGGGCGAGTCGTTGGCTTCTTGGGTTTCGACGGCTTGTTTGAGCCATTCACTGATTTCCTGGCGCGCCTGCTTGCGGGCGTCGCGAATGGCCTGATTGGCCAGGCTCTTGCGGCGGCCCTTGGGGTTGCGCACGCGATCGAGCGCGTTCATTCGCATCAGCTCGCCAACACATGATGGTCAGTACGGTGCTACGCCGTGACGAGGTGGTTCACGCTTGGCCGGGGCCGCGAATCCGGATAGCAGTCGGATGTGTGGCGTGCATGGATCATCGGGCTGTTGGTTGCGGGCGTTTGCCGTCCGGCAGCCGCGGTCGCGCTTCCGGCTCCGTCGCCGACGCGGCTGCCGATGGAGGTCGTCTTCAAAGGCGAGGCGAAATTCCACGCGGTGTTGGCCAAGGCCGAGCGAGGCCGCTGGCGCGATCTGCCGATCGGGGAACGAACGATCCGCGTGGCGCGCGAGCTGGTCGCCACGCCTTACGTCAACTACACGCTCGAAGTGGACGACCGCATCGAGTCGCCGGTGGTGAATTTCGAGGCGATGGACTGCTGGACGTTTTACGAGAACGCGCTGGCGATTGCGCGCATGCTGCGTCGCGGGCCGGGGCCCTACACGCCGCGCGACATGCTGCACATGATCGAGATCGAACGTTATCGCAACGGCGTGTGCACCGGCGGCTACCTCAGCCGAATGCATCACCTTGAGGAAGTGTTTGCCGACAACGAACGCCGCGGGCTGGCGCGCAACCTCACGCCGCGCCTGCCTGGTGCCGAGCGGCTGCACCGCGAGATCCGCGAAATGACCGTGCAGTGGAGGAGCTACCGTTACCTCAAGTCCGATCCCGGACTGTTGCCCGCGATGGGCGAAATCGAAGCGCGCGTCTCGCGTCTGCCCGTGTGGCACGTGCCCAAGGCGCGCGTCCGCGAGGTCGAGCGGTTTCTTGCCAACGGCGACATCTGCGCGATCTCGACGAACTCGAAAAACGGCTACACGTCGCACGTCGGGTTGATCGTGCGCCTCAACGGCCGCGCTTATTTCACGCATGCCACATCGGATCGCTCGAAAGGGCGGATGACGATCATCGATCGGCCGATCACCGACTATCTCGCGGGATCGTCGAAGCATGCCGGAATCATCGTCTGTCGGCCGAACGACGTGTCCGGGCGCTGAATGGGCCGGAGGATCTCAGCCCGCCGATTCCCCGTGAGCCAGGCTTTCACCGGACTGACGCTCAACCAGCGGGCGGTCGAGCATCTCCTCATAGATCGCGATGTAGCGACGGGCCACCTCGTGGTGGCTGAACTCGCGCGCGCTTTCCCGCATCACCCGGGCCAGCTCACGACCGCGGATTGCGGTCGGCAGCGCGTGAAACTCCATCGCGCGATCGATCGCCCAGCGCAGGCCGCCCGTGCCGTAGTGTTCGAAGCGGAATCCGTTGCCGGTGGAGTCCTCCGCATCGATCGGCTTGATCGTGTCGTACAACCCGCCGGTGGCATGCACGACGGGCAGTGATCCGTAAAGGGGAGCGGTCATCTGCGGGAGCCCGCACGGCTCGAACAACGAGGGCATCAGCATGAAGTCCGATCCGGCGTAAGCGAGGCGCGACAAGCGCTCGTCGAAGTTGACGACGGCCACCCGATCATGCAGGTCGAATGCCGAGACGATCTTGTCGAACCAGTGCTGGTGGGGGCCGTTGGCGACCACGACGACCTGCAGACTGCGGTTCCAGTAGTCCGAGACGATCTCATGCAGGATGTCGGTGAGCAGTTGCGGACCTTTCTGGACGGGATCGAGCCGCGAGGGCCAGAAGAACACCGCCGCGTCGGGATCCTGCTTGATCTGCAACTCACGCTGGAGCACGAGCTTGTTCGCCGCCCTGCCCGCGATGACGTCATCGGCAGTGTAGTTGCGGACCAGCGAGGGATCCGTGGACGGCTGATACGAGCTGTCCGGTGCGTTGAGAATCCCGGCCGAGCAGCCGGCATGGTATTTCTGGCGCAGTTCCTCACGGACCGATGAGGGAACCACCTCGTGCCAACCTTCGACGATCTCCCAAAGAAACCTCGGGCTCACCGTGTTGATGTAGTGTGAGGCGAAGATGCCGGAGGTGAGCAGATCCACCGGCACTTGGGATCTGGCGTGATGGTAGTTCTGCGGCGGCGAGGTGAAGTACAGGTTCATCCAGAATTCCGCGGCATCGATACCCGACTCCTCGATGCGCGCCAGCGAAACCTGGCGGGTGTGGATGTTGTGGACGGTGAACAGGCTCTTGATTCCCCGGCGGCGGGCCATGGCCGGGATCAGCGAGGTCATCCAGTCGTTGCAATGGATCAAATCCGGGCGGACCTGCGGGATGATGTGGTTGATCACCTCGCGCTGGAAGACGAGCGCGATGCGCAGCGATTCCTCGGAGTGGTCGCTGTAAACCTGCTCGCGATAGTAAAAGATCCGGTCCTCCGCGAGGTGGATGTTCGAATCGGGCAGCACTTCATGGTATTTCCTCAACTCCTTTTCATGCAGGTCGAAGACATCGCCTTGAAACATGCGTCGGTAATTCGGCAAGGCGACGTGCACGTCCGCGCCGAGCTCGAAGAGCGCCGACACCAACGATGCCGAGACATCGGCCAGTCCGCCGGCCTTGGCCGACATCCGCTGCGTCATGTTCCCCATGCCCTGCGGAAGATAGGTGATCTCCGGAGTGACGATGAGAATGCGCGGGTGCTGGGATTTCGCGTCAGTGGGCATCGCAGGCGGATCAGGAGCGGGCTTGAGACCGATGATGCGACGGATCGCCGCACCACGCCAAGGAAATCCGCCGCGAAGCGGAGCGACCCGCGAACGCGCGAGTGACAAGGATATCATTTGCCCTCGTCCGGCTCGGATGCGAGGAAGGCGATTGGCGGATATCGTCGCGTTGTCGGCGGCAGATCCCGTGCGCCCGTCATTTCGAACCGATGCAAACAGCAGAACGATCCACCGCGATTCGCGAAGTGCTCGAGGCCCCGATGGTCAGAAGCCGCATACTGGAATACCTCGGTTGCGAGCGGCTCGAGGACGCGACGTGTGACTTCATCGGCAGGTTGGATCCGGTGAATCCGTCACGCTTCGAGCGGCATCCGGCCGCGCGGCTGCAGGCCTTGCTTGATGAAGGGTGCGAGCTCGCGCGCTCGTTCGGCGACCGGGACTCGATGCTCGTCCATCTCGACATCGAGTACGTGAACTTCGACGATCCGGCTGCGGCTTATGCGAATCCGCAACGCGCCTTCGCCTTGCAGGAACCTCTGGTGGCCGCGATCGAGTCTCGTTTGCTGATGCTGGGCATCGGCTACCTGCATCTGGTGACCGGCCAAGGGCATCACTTCGTCTGGCGCATCGGCAAGCGGATGCCGGTGGCGGAGAGCATCGCGTCGCTCGGTATTTGCAACACGGCGGAGCTGGAGCATCCGCCGGATCCGCTGTTTGCCCATCTCGGGTTGTTGATGGAGCACCTGTCCCACTTGATCAAGCGGGACGCGGCGCGGCTCTGTTCCGTGCCGGTCGAAATCACCGCCCGACATGTCGGCCCGGGTGGTTCCGGGGCGCGTGAAATGCTTTCCATCGATCTCTCGGAATACGGTGACCCGCTGGAAAGCCGGATGATCCGCATTCCCTACACGATTTACCGCAAGCCGTGGATCTCGGGGTTGTTCGACCGGAGGTCACTGGGATCGCGGGTCCGCAGTTTTTTCACGCTGCCGCTGCATGAAATGGGAATCCGCGAACTGATCGAGCGCCGTCACCGCCCGGATGTGGTGCTGGATCTTGCGAAACGCGCAGGAGTGACCATTCCGGTGCAGGATGCGGGCATGGAGAAGCTGCTGGATTCCTACCGCAAGTCGGGACTCGCCACGTTTCACCGCTGGTTCTACTCGCGTGGTCACGGCTGGCACCCGCGCAGCATCGCGGGACTCATCACGTCGAGATTCCAGGATCCCGCACATGACTGGCGCGGTCAGTGGGACCACTACGATCCTGCGGTGCGCGCCGATTTCTACGTGCGGTTGTTCGCGGGTGAGATCGACCAACGCCTCGAGCTGGGCGTTGATTTCAACTGTGTCTCCCAACAAGAAAAAGGATTTTGCTGGCATCCACACCGGTGCTCGCTGGCTTCGATCCACCGACGACTCTACGTGAGCGAGTCCGAATCCGAACCGATCCCGTCATAAGCGACTGGCCCTGTGGTATCTCAACGGGATGTTTCATCCGGACGGACATCCTCGAAGCGCTTCTCTTGGTGCGCGACGGCGGATTCACCTTGGTCGAAATCTGCTCGTTTCCCGAACATCTGGATTATCACGATCCGGATCATGTGCGCGAGGCAGCCGGATTAATGGTCCAGCTCGGGATCGAGGCGAATTCATTCCATGCGCCGTTCGCAGACCGGATCGACATTTCGTCGCTCGATGCCGCGCAGCGTGGTGAGTCGGTGCGCGAGGTCTTCCGTGCCGCCGATGCCGCGCGCATCCTCGGCGCGCGCTATCTAGTGCTGCATCCGGGGCCGGAGAAGGCCGGTAAAGTGCCGTCGGAGGAGTGGCAGCTCCGTATGCGCAGCGCGGCGACCTCGCTCAACGAAGTCGCGCGACACTGCCGGGACCTCGGCATCACCCTGCTGCTCGAAAACATGCTGCCACACCTGATGTTCGGACACACCAGCGACATGCTCTACCTGCTCGGCGCGATCCGCGAGACCAACGTCGGCACCTGCCTCGACACCGGTCATGCGTTTCTCTCCGGCGACCTCCGCACGGTGGTTCACAAGCTGTCCGGCCATCTCCGCATGCTGCATGTGAATGACAACCTGGGGGACCGGGACGACCACCTGCCGCCAGGCGACGGCGCGATCGACTGGACCTCGCTCATGCGCCAGCTCAGGCAGTGGCGGTTTCACGGTTCGCTGATCCTCGAACTCGCCGATGCCGGAGAAGCGCATCAATCGATCATGGATCGGGCGCGGTCGGCGAGAGGCTATCTGGCCGAGATCCAATCGCGGCTCGAGTTTCAAGACCACCAAATCGGCCAATGACCAGACTGTGACGGATTGACCCCGCGGTCGTTCAATGGCATGCAGGTCGTGGATGATGAATGAATGGATCGGATTGCGCTTGTTGCGACACGCCGCCGACGGAGTGTGGGGATGGTTGACGGGCATGCCGCGTGCCGGATGGATTGGGTCCGGGCCACCTGAACACAGCTGATCCGATGTCCGGCATCATGGAGATCAACGATTCCGATGATCAGGCACGCCTGATGCTGCGTGAGCGATTCGGCTTGAGCGGATTTCGTGACGGTCAAGAGCGTGTCATCAGGACCGTGATGCAGGAAAGGCCTGCGCTGGTGGTGTTTCCCACTGGCGGAGGAAAATCGCTCTGCTTCCAACTGCCCGCCGAGTTGCTGGGCGGGCTGGTGCTGGTCGTGTCCCCGTTGATCGCCTTGATGAAGGACCAGGTCGATGCGCTGCGCGCGAAGGGGATTGCCGCGGCAAGACTCGATTCGACGTTGGATAAGGACGGGATCCGCCGCGTGCTGGACCAAGCGGAATCCGGCGCGCTGCGTCTGCTTTACGTTGCTCCGGAGCGGCTGACCCGTCCCGACTTCCGGAATTGGCCGGGTCTTCGGAAGATCGTGATGATTGCCATCGACGAAGCGCACTGCATTTCCGAGTGGGGTCATCATTTTCGTCCGGATTACCTGAAGCTGGCGGGTTTCTGCCGTCGGCTCAAATTGCGGCGCGTGCTGGCGCTCACCGCCACGGCGACTCCCGCGGTGGCGCGCGACATCCGTCGGCAATTCCGGATCGCGGCGCGTGACGAAGTGCGGCTGCCTTACCTCCGCCCGAACCTCGACTTGCGGATCACCCCCTGCGCCTCGGCCCAACGCATGTCCCTGTTGGTGGGTAAACTCGAGTCGATTGACGGAGCGGTGGTCGTTTACGTGACCCGTCAGGAGACGGCCGAGGAGGTGGCCACCGAGCTCTGCCGCGCGGGCATTGCCGCGCGTGCCTATCATGCCGGGTTGACCGCGGACGTCCGTGGTGACGCGCAGCAGGCGTTCATGACCGGGGATGCGCGGGTGATGGTCGCCACGATCGCGTTCGGAATGGGAGTGGACAAACCCGACATCCGCGGTGTGATCCATTACAACCTACCGAAGAGCCTCGAAGGCTACGCGCAGGAAACCGGACGTGCGGGACGCGACGGTAGTCCCGCCGTGTGCGATTTGCTGGCCTGCGGCGATGACCTCACGGTGCTCAGCAACTTCATCGGCGCGGACCATCCACCGCTTCATGCGCTGCGCTCGCTGGTCGGTCGGGTCATGCGATTGGGCAGGGAGTTCGAGATCTCGATCCGCGAGCTATCGCTGTCGATCGATCTTCGCATCAGCGCGATCGGGACCATCCTCGCCCATTTGGAGTCGCGCGGGATTCTCGAGCCGCTTGGCACACACCATCAGCGCTACCGGATCCGCCCGCTGCGGTCCCACGAGCGCATGCTGCACGGCCATCCTGCGGTGCAGCGCCGTTTGTTGCGACGGATCCTTTCGAATGGCCGGGCCGCCTGGGGCTCGATCGAATTCGAGCCCACCGATCTCGCCCGGCAGCTTGGCGTCAGGCGCGAGCGGATCATCGCCGCTCTGTCATCGCTCGAGGCAGCGGGCGATGCGGTGATGGAAGTGTCCGGAGTGCGTCATGCGTTCCGTGTCAAACGAGAGCCCGAATCCATCGCCGCGCTGGCCGACGAAATCGCCGATTTGTTCGTGCGGCGAAGAGAAGCCGACCTCGGGCGATTGCGCGACGTGGCCGCGTTCTGCGCGTCGCGCACCTGCCTGGCGGCGCGGCTTGCCCGCCATTTCGGCACGCGCAGTGCTGCGGCCTGCGGTCAATGCGACCGCTGCCGCGGTCTGCCGCCGGTGCGCTTGCAACACCCGAGCGCGCGGGAAGTCGGCGAGGTCGAGTGGCTGAAGATCCGCGAGATCGCCGCGAGGCGTCATCCGGCGTTGGCCGCGCCGGAGCAGTTGACGAAGTTCCTCTGCGGGATGCGCAGCCCGGCCACGGTGCATGCCAGACTCACGCGCGACGCGGGTTTCGGCATGCTGGCCGATGTGTTGTTCGACGACGTGTTGCCGATCGCCACAGCGGTCACCTGACGCTTCGGGCCGCGGATCATCCGCAGGTGCTGGAAAGAAGCATCAGGCCGGAGCGCCGACCGCACCCGGGATCGGTCCGTCGTCTTGAGTCGCATCGCCTGTGGAGGCCCGCTGTCCCGATTTCGATTGCAGCTCGTCCGGAACCGGTGGCGGCTTGGGAGTCGAAGGCGGATCCTTCATGTGACCCAGCTCGATGAGGTCGCGCAAGTGGCTCGCGTCCAGCGTTTCGTATTCGAGCAGCGCGTTGGCGATCAACTCCACTTTGTCGCGATTCTCGCTGAGGATGAGCTCGGCGGTGCGATACGCTTCGTCGATGAATCGCTTGATCTCGGCATCGATCAGGCGCGCGGTTTCCTCCGAATAATTGCGCGATTTGGCCATGTCGCGGGCGAGGAAAACCGGTGCGTCGCCCTCGCCATACTCGACCATGCCGAGCTGATCGCTCATGCCCCATTCGCAGACCATGTGGCGTGCGAGAGCGGTCGCCTGGCGGATGTCTCCCGATGCGCCGTTCGACACATCGTCGCTGTGGAAAGACTCCGCGATGCGGCCGCCCATCGTCACGATCAGGCTGGCGAGAGCTTCCTTTTTCTGTGTCGAGTATTTGTCGCCTTCGGGGAGATACATCGTCGCACCGAGATAGGGTCCGCGCGGGATGATCGTCACCTTGTGCAGCGGATTCGTGTCGGGGACGACCATGTTGAGATAAGCGTGGCCGGCCTCGTGCCATGCGGTGCCGACTTTTTCCTTGTCGGACATCGCCAGGCTGCGTCGTTCGCGACCCCAGCGCACCTTGTCGCGGGCCTCCTCCATCTCGGCAAGCGTCACAGCGGCCAATCCCCGGCGCGCCGCCAGCAGCGCGGCTTCGTTGACCAGATTTGCCAGCTCCGCGCCAGAGAAGCCGGGCGTGCCTTTGGCGATGCGCGAGAGATCGGCACCGGCGGCGAGTTTGATCTTCTTGACGTGGACACGCAGGATTTCCTCGCGGCCATTGACGTCGGGCAGGCTGATGGTGACTTGGCGGTCGAAGCGTCCCGGGCGGAGCAGCGCGGGATCGAGCACGTCCGGGCGGTTGGTCGCGGCGATGATGATGACACCCTCCTGGGTGTCGAAGCCGTCCATCTCGACGAGCAGTTGGTTGAGTGTTTGTTCGCGTTCGTCGTGACCGCCACCCATGCCGTGTCCGCGATGGCGGCCGACCGCGTCAATCTCGTCGATGAAGATGAGGCAGGGGGCGTGCTTCTTGCCTTGTTCGAACATGTCCCGGACGCGTGAAGCGCCGACGCCGACGAACATCTCGACGAAGTCCGATCCGGAGATCGAGAAGAACGGCACATCGGCTTCGCCGGCAATGGCGCGTGCCAGCAGCGTCTTGCCGGTTCCCGGCGGGCCGACCATGAGCACTCCTTTGGGAATCGTGCCGCCGAGCTTTTGGAACTTCCTCGGGTCGCGCAGGAAGTCGACGATTTCAAAAAGTTCCTCCTTTGCCTCCTGGATGCCGGCCACATCGCGGAAGGTCACCTTGTTGCGGTCCATCGTCAGCATGCGCGCCTTGCTTTTTCCGAAGGACATCGCCCCGCGCCCGGCGGATTTCATTTGCTGACGGAACAGGAAGAAGAGAATGGCGATGACGAGCAAAAACGGCAGGAACGTGAACAGCGCGTTCTTGAGGTAGTCGGTGGTGCGCTCGTAGACGGCCTGGTCCTGCACGAGCTTCCGCAGTTCCTCGCCTTGGATCACTGTGGAGACCTCGACGCGGAATGGTTGTGCGTCCTTGGGCTTGCCTGTTGCCGGATCGACGGGAACCGTCAGGTTCGCGATGGTTTCACGGGTGCCGAAGATCACCGCGTCGCGCCCGCCGTCCTGAGTGAGGATCCGCAACGGATTACGCGCGTCGTCGCGATTCACCTCGCCGAGTGCCAGTGACCGGCGGAAATCCGCGAGCGAAAGCATCGTTGACGCATCCTCCGCCGCGGCATCGGACATGGGGCCCGCAAGCATGCGCACGTCCTCACCGAGCAGCTCCTTGATCTCCGATCCCTGAAAATCGAGATTCACCCGGACGCGGAAGTCTTCGCGGCGGATGTCGGGGTTGGAGGGGGCGACCAGCCGCGGGCCGATCCACCCGGCGATCACCGCATCGTGGGCGGTGTCGCTGGTCATCACCTTGAGCGGACGTTTCGCATCGTTCGTCACAATGCGGCCTTGATCCCAGGCTTCCTTGAATTGCGCGTAAGTCAGCGACTCGGCGGTGCGTCCACCGGGCGCGCCGAACAAGGCCAGGCCGAGGATGAGCGAAGCCACACACAGCAGCACGACCATACGCCAGTTGAAGCCGTTGGAGTCCCCCTGGCCGCGCGGAGGTTGCGGACGGGTGGGCGGGGTGTCGGGTGAATCGGACATGAGGGGGGTGAACTTGCCGCGCCAGAGCGATGAGCGGCCGCGGAAGGATAATCCGGGGCGGGGGAATGCAAACCCCTTTTTTCCCGCGACCTTGCCGACCGCCCGCGGCCCTGCCTAGATCGGGGCGTGGACGCTTCGTCATTTCCGCCGATGCCCCGCCCGCCGTGGTGGCGTGCGATCGGCAACACACGGGCGCTCAAGTGGTTGCGGACCGTTCCGGGGATCGGCCGACTGCGCTCGTTGCGGCCAGGGGCGGCGGCGCAGACCGGCGTTCTGGTCGATGCCTTCGCATCCTTCGCGACGTTGGATGGCGAGTTGAGTGCCGCCGAGGGCGACCTGATTCTCGACATGCTTCGCAGCGCGTTTCCCGAGGTGGACCACCGTTGGTTGGCGCGTCGGCTTCAGCGCGCTGCGGGAAATCCGCAGCCGTTGCAGTTGATCGCGCAGGAGTTGCGTCACGTTTACGATGATGCGGGCAAGCTGGCGCTTGGCCTGCAATTGTTCACACTGGTCGATGCGTCGGGCAGGTCGGACCGCAACCGTTCGAGCTTCGAGGTGTTCATGCGCCGCTTGGGGAAGCCCGAACTGGGTGCGGCGATTTTGCGGGAGATGCGTGGTGAAGCGGACGGCGCGGATGCGGAGGAACTTCCCTTCGAGCGAGTCGTGTTCGGTCGCGATGGGGCGGATGTCGTGCTGCCCCCGGCAGCGGTCGGCCATGAATTCCGCATCTATCGTGCGGCCGACCTGATTCTGGTGCGCAACACGGGGAACGCGCCGCTCTGGGTGCGCGGCAGGTCGCTGGCACCCGGTGGTTTCCTGCGGGTGCGCGAGCGACAGCCGTTGGTGGTGCCGGGCTGGTCACTGGTGTTCGAGGACTTGCTGTTTTTTCTCGACGTGATGCGCACGGGCAACACCCCCGCGATCTACCTTGAGAAAGGCGCGCACGGACTGCGTGCGGAGCGCACGCGCACGAGGCACAGTGTGGTCAGGGTGGCCTTTGGTTTGGACGCCCGGGTCGAGGCCCTGGGCGACAGCCGACTCTATGCCGGTGCGCATGGACCGCTGAAGCGCGGTGAAATCGTGGTCTGCCACCATCACGAACGCCTTGGCGACGGTGCCGGGTTCTCCACCTCGATCAACGAGCTGCGTCGCAGGAACGCGGGTTCGGGACGAAGGTTCCGGCTCGCAGGGGATCGGCAGGAGTATCTCGTCTCGAACGATGCCTCGGAACTGGAAAGCGGTGATCTGCTCCTCGGACCGAAACTCGCGCCGAAAACGGTGCTGTTCATCCGCTACGATCCAGGTCAGGCCGAAGGCGAACTGCAGATCCGCGAAAGCAACGGACCGATTCTGGTCGACGGATCACCCGTGCGCCTGAGCGCGCCGCTGCGCGACGGGTCGTTGATTCGCTTATCCGGCAGCCAAGCGGTGCGTTGCCTGTTCAGCAAGGGATTTCTCGATGAGGAACGCACCTTGATCGAGTCGCTGGAAGTCGAAGACTTGATTCACGACTTCGGTCCGGGCACGCGCGCGCTGGATCACATCAACTTCGCTGTCCGGCGTGGCGAAATGCTCTGCATCATCGGCCCGAGCGGCAGCGGCAAGAGCACGTTGCTGTCGGTGCTGTCCGGCCAGCGCGAACCGACGCGGGGGCGCGTCAATATCAATGGCTTCTCGCTCTACGAGAGGCGCGAGCGGCTCGTGCCCTTCATCGCGCACATGCCGCAGGAGGAGGCGCTCAACCCGCAGCTCACCGTGCGCGAGCATCTGCGGCACGCAGTGACGATCCGGCGTCCCGCGTTGTCACTTGCCGAGCACGAGCGTCGTGTCGACAGCATGCTCGCCGAGCTGGCCCTGCAGTCGATCGCGCGCAGGCGCGTGGGCGCGCCAGGCGAGAAAACGATCTCGGGCGGCGAGCGCAGCCGCTTGAACCTCGGTCTCGACCTCGGCAGTCGAGCCGAGGTGTTTCTTTTCGACGAACCGATTTCCGGTCTGTCGTCGAAGGACTCCGAGCACGTGGCCGAGACCTTGCGGCTGCTGTCCCGGGACAAGATCGTCATCGCCACCTTGCACCGACCCGGGCCTCCGGTGCTGCGGATGTTCGACAAAGTGCTGCTGCTCGACGGTGGCGGACGGCTGGCGTACTTCGGCACTCCGGCCGGCATGGTCGGCTATTTCCGCGAGGCCTGTGAAGAGCTCGGCATCCAGCATCCCGCGCTCGCCGAGAACGGTCCGCTCGGAGCCGACTTCGTGTTCGACGTGTTGGAGACGCCGCTTCACGGTGTCGATGGATCGGATGGGCCCACCGGATGGCGGCGCTTTCCACCGTCCTTCTGGCAGGAGCGATTCGAAAGCGCGGACTTGATGTTGTCGATGCGCGGCAGCGAGTCGCCGTCGGCCGGGACGGGCGAAGTGCCGGCAAACCACGGGCTGTTGCCGTTGCCGCCGCGCCCAGCGCGAAGGCTTCGCGCGATGCTGGCGGTCTTCGGCACTCACTTCATGAGGTCGCTGCTGTCGAAAGCGCGCAACCGCGGCACGTTGTACAGCACATGCCTTGAAGCACCGTTGCTCGCCGCGCTGATCGCGATCACGCTGCGCTCGTCGCCGGAGGGTCGTTACGAATTCGCGACCGCACTGCACATCCCCGCCTACCTGCTTCTCAGTGCGACGGTGGCGATGTTCCTCGGGCTCACCAACTCCGCCACCGAGGTCCTGCGCGACCGACCGGTGTTGCGGCGCGAGCGCAACTGCGGACACGGCGCGTTGTCGTACATCGTCGCGAAATTCCTCGCGCTCGGCGTCGTGGGATCAGCGCAATGCCTCGCGTACCTGATCGTTGGCAACCAATTCCTCGAGATCGAGGGGATGCTCACCTATCATTGGTTGTGGATGACGCTTGCCGCATGGTCCGGCACGGCGCTGGCACTGCTGGTTTCGGTGCTGGTCTCCACCGAGCGGGCGGCGCTCACTTCGGTACCGCTGTTGTTGGTGCCGCAGATGCTTTTTGCCGGCGCGTTGGTTTCCTACAAGGAGATGAACCATGGGTTGTTTCAAAACACGCGTGAGGTTCGCGAGCGGGGCGGGGTGCCGGTACCGGCCACCCTGATGCCGCTGCGCTACGTGTATGAGGCGATGATCGTCTCGCAGGCCGTGCGCAACCCGTTCGAGGTCGAGCGGATCCGGCTGCAGCGGACGATCGATCGCGGACGCGAGACCGTCGGGGAAATGAGCGGCAACGAGGCGGAGCGCTTTGATCTGGCCAAGGAGGGACTCCGGCGTCTTGCCGCGGCAGGCGCGTCGGACAAGGACGAGGCGGTTGAACTCGTCCGGCGCATCCGGCGCATGGCGGGCAGCGCGAGCCGCATCGAGGTGGAGACGATGAAAGTCTGGCCGGAGGATCGTGAGGACGCCCGGCCGGCCTCGGAGTTTTTTGTCAACGAACGGATCGATCTGCTCGTTCGCGAGGCGGAAACCTTTCGCAACGATTATCGTCAAAAAACCAGGCGCATGGTGTTTCATGCTTTGAAAAAACCGCTGCCTTGGGCGGGCCTTCCGGGAGATCACCGCGGATGGGCGGGCGATCGCAACGGCGAGGTCGAGACCCAGCGCTATTGCGGCTCGCTGCTGGTGGCGTTCATTCTCGCCTGCATCGGCCTGGCTGCTTGGATGCTTTCCCGCCAGCGCAGGCGCACCCGCTGAGCAGTGGCAATCGTCAGAGTTGCAAGCTGCCGGCGATCGACTGGGCGGCATCAAGGAACGACGGGTGTCGCGGAGTCCACCCGGTGGCGCGCAGCCTGGCGTTGGACACCCGCTTGTGCGTCCATCCGCGTTCGCGATCCCGATCGGCTGGACCGCGGGGAGGCAGCGGCATGGAAAACATCCGGGCCAGCGATTCGTAGCATTCGAGCTGCGACAACGAACGATCGTCGCTGATGTTGAAGATCCTTCCGCGGATGCCCGATTCCGCCAGATGCAGCATGGCGGCCGACGCGTCGTCGCGATGAATCTGATTGAGAAACCGCCTGCCATCCTCTTCGATCACCGCCTCACCAGTGAGAAATTTTCGCAGGATCACACTGCGTCCGGGCCCGTAGATGCCCGAAAGCCGCGCGACGATGCCATTCGCATCGAGCACGATTTGTTCCGCCTCAAGCAACAGTCTCCCGGTTTCGCGTTGGGGCAGGGTCTCGCTGTCCTCATCCACCAGCGAACCGTCGGTCTGGGAGTACACCGAGGTGCTGGAGGTGAACAGGATCGGGGTGTCTGGAAAGGCCGAGGCGAGATTCCGGCAGCCCTCGACGAACACACGCCGGTAGGCATCCTCGCCGCCACGCCCGGATGAGGCGCAATGAATGATCAGGTCGGCCGCCGGACAATCGGCCACGGCCGCAGGATCCGCAAGATCACAGCGCAACAGGCCGTCGCCGCCATGGAGCGATGCCGCCGAGACCCGCCATCCTCCGGCACGGAAATCCCGGGCGATGGCCGAACCCAGGTAGCCGTGACCAAACAACATCAGCCTCATGACGGGATGGGAGCGCAGACTCGGACCGTCCGCAACCTCCAATCGGGCCGTCGGCAGGGTACGATCGGACGCGACGCGACAGGCTGCGGGCTTTTCGCTTTGCAGGCGGCAGGCGCCGCCGCGTAATGTCGCGCGCGCATGCCAACCGATGCGATTCTATCCACCGCCCGGCAGTACCTCGGTGTGGACCCCACCGTGCCGATCACGCTCGAGCCGATCAACCGCGGCGCGTCGGGACGCACGATCGTGCGCGTCAAAAGCGCGCTGCGCGATTCGTTCATCGGCATGCACTGGACTGACGAACGCGAGGACAACGACCGCTTTGTCCCGGTCGCCCGGTTTTTGAAACAGGCGAAACTGCCGGTTCCGGAAATCCTGCACGAGCGTCTGCGATACCGCGTGGCGTTGATTGAAGATCTCGGTGACACCGACCTGCTCTCGCTTCGCGATGCTCCATTTGAAACGCGGCTTCCGCATTACGAGTCGGCGCTGCGCATGGTCGACCGCCTGTTTTATGCGAAGGTGCCCAAGGACTTCGAGCTGATGCCGCCATTCGACGCCGCTCTCTATCGTTGGGAGCAGGAATATTTTTTCGACCATTTCGTTGAAGGACATCTCGGGATGGACGCAGGTCGGCTCCGCGGTCATGACGCGTTCCCCTCCATGGCCGCCAGGCTCGGTTCGTCTGCCAAGCATCTCGTGCATCGCGATTTCCAATCGCAGAACCTGATGATCCGCGATGACCAGGTGTGGATGATCGATTTCCAGGGATTGCGGCGCGGACGACAGGAATACGATCTCGCGTCGCTGGTCTATGATCCCTATCTCGACCACACGCTGCAGGAGCGCGAAGCCTTGCTGGACCTCTGGGAACAGATCGCCGACGAGCGCCCCGAGCCTTCGCTCTTCAAGGAGTGCGCCGCACAGCGCCTGATGCAAGCGATCGGCGCTTACTCGATGATCCTCGCCAAGCGCGGCGACGAATGGTATCGCCCGCACATTGCCACGGCCGCACGCCTCCTGGCCGAGGTGACCGCAGGTGGTCCGCTCGAAGAACCGCTGGCACCGGTGCTCGAAGCCGTTGCCTGACCGATGTCATGAGCGAGCGCCGCAACCGGGACTCCGCGCCGTGGCTCGTGCTGGGCCTGACGATGGCGGCGGCCATGACCGTGTGGTGGTTGTCACCCGGGTCCGCGTTGGATCGAACGCTGTTCACGTGGGTGGCGCGCGGCTTTTACAATCCACCTGTCCAAATCGCTCCCGGACCCGACCGGGGATGGCTTCTGTCGTTTGCGGATGGCAGGAATGCCCGGCGCGACCCGTTTGTTTCGATTTCTCTCGGGGACGATCCGCAGGGGATCTTCCAGGAGTCCCCGCAATCGCCGGTCGATCTCGCGGTCGTCTTTTCCAACATCCATCGTCTCGGGGCGCGCCACGCGGCCAGCGCTGTCGTGCTCGCTTGGGACGATCCGGACGCAGTCGGCATTGCGGCACTCGAGCAATCGATGGATGCGTTCGATTCCATCACCACGTGCGCTCCGGTGACGCGTGGGGCAGTCCCGCAGCCGATGCCGCCCGCGTTCCGGAGGTCATCTCTGGACGCAAGCACCGTGGCGGGCGGTGGCGGTCTTCCGGTGGTGAACCGCCTGCCCGTGCTCGATGTTTTCCTCGGCGGCAATCGGTCGTTCGCGGGATTCCAGCGCATCGAGTCCGAGCCCGACGATGGACGTCATCTGCTGGCGATCTGGGGCGACCGTGTCATTCCGTCCTTCGCTCTCGTGGTGGCCATGCAGCAGGCGGGAGTTCAACCATCGGAACTGGTGGTGAGGCTTGGAAAGTCGATCCGCCTCGGTGCTGACGGCCCGCTGATTCCGATCGATGGCGCCGGACGGCTCGATCCGCGGGTTGCATCTCCACCATCCTTCCAGCGGATCGCAGCCGAGGAGCTGATCGATCGCCGGGAGTTGATCGTCGAGACGACGGATGCCCGGGCCGTGGTACTGTACGACGATCGCTCGATTGCCGAGCCTGCGACGCGCCGGTTTTCGGAACAGTTGTCCGGCACGCTGGGTGCGATCCTCGCAACTTGCGAACCCATGCGTGCGAAGCCGTATCCGGCATCCGGCATTGCGATCGACTGGCTGCTGCTGGGCGCACTGTGTCTCGGCCTTGCGGCCGGATCGACGAGTCGGAGCAGCTTTGCCGGCGGGGTCAGTCTGTTGGTCGTGTCGGCGGGATGGGCGGCGCTGGTGATTTGCGCGTTCGCGCTGCTCGATTGCTGGCTTCCTGCATCGGCGGGCATCTCAGCGATTACCGTGGCATTGGCGTACCGGACGGTGTTCACACGACGCGGTCCTTCATGAGCCCGCGTCTCCGGCCAACAAAAGTCGGAACTCACGGTATCCGGGCCTGATCAGCGAGTGAATGATCTCCAAGCGGGTCTCGAATGGAGCGAACGCGCTCTTCGCGGCGTTGAGCGCGAGTTTTTCCAGATCGTCCAATCCGAGATCGAACAACCGCGTCACCGTGGCGGTCTCGTGACTCATCGACGTGTCGCTCATCAAGCGGTTGTCGGTGTTGAGGCACACGCGGAATCCGTTGCGGAAGAACAAACCGAACGGATGATCCTCGAGCTTGCTGCAAGCACCGGTGTGCAGATTGCTGATCACGCACATTTCGAGCGGCACCCGGTGGTCGAGCACGTAGCGCGCCAGTGAGCCAAGCCGCGGCGGACCATCCGCGGTGATATCCATGTCGTCGAGCAGTCGAGTGGCATGGCCGAGGCGATGCGCACCGCAGTATTGCAGCGCCTGCCAGATCGAATCGACACCATAGGCCTCTCCGGCGTGGATCGTGATGTTGAAGTTCGCCCGCTGGATCGCATGAAACGCCTCGATGTGCTTCTTGGGCGGGTGACCCGCCTCGCCGCCGGCGAGGTCGAATCCGACGACACCGATGTCGCGGCAGCGGATCGCCAGCTCGGCCGCTTCGAGCGAACTGGACAGGTGGCGCATCGCGCAGAGGATCAGCCCCCAGCGGACTCCGAAGCGCGATGACCCGCGCTCCAGCCCGCGTACCACGGCCCTTACGACCTCGTCCTGCGTCAGCCCGGCCTCCGTGTGATAGAGCGGCGCAAAGCGCACCTCCGCGTAAACCACTCCGTCCGCCGCCATGTCTTCGATGAACTCCCAGGCGACGCGCTCAAGTCCTTCGGCGGTTTGCATGATCGCCGTCGTGTGACGGAAGCATTCAAGGTATTCCGTCAGTCCGCCGCGTTGTGCACCACGGTGAAACCAGGCGGCGAGATCATCGGGATCTCGCGTCGGCAGATCCGGATAGCCGGTGTCTTTTGCCAGATCGATCACTGTTGCCGGGCGCAGTCCGCCATCGAGATGTTCGTGAAGCAGCACCTTGGGAATGGCACGCACGTCGATGCGCTGCAGGAGTTCTTCGCCGCGGGGAACGGATGATGTGGGGGAGGGCATGGCCATGAGCAATGACTGGATTCAGTGCCCATGCGAAGCGGAATGCGCGAAAAAAATCATCAACTTTCATGAAGCAAATGACCGATTATCCAGCAATGACGGGCGTTCCACAGCACTCCGCGCGATGTCGTTTTTTCTTGATTTCCTGCATGAACCTGTTTATCACATTCGCCCCGCGGACGCTGGATCCCGTTGCTTCCGCCAATTCAATCCGCTCCCATGAACATGAAACGGATTCGCATTTCACTCGTCGCAAGCCTTTGTGCATCGCTGTTTCTTCCCGCTTGCGCCAGCACCAGCCAGTCATCGGTCACGAAGCCTGAGCACGACTCAGGGTACAAGGTGGCTGCGATCGAGCACGGAAAGGCATCGTGGTATTCGATCGCGACCAACTTCGGCACCAAGACCGCAAGCGGTCAGAAACTCTGCAATTTCAAACCGACCGCCGCACACAAGACGTTGCCGATGGGCACCAAGGTGCGCGTGACGAATCAAGCCAACGGCAAATCGGAAATCGTCACGATCAATGACCGCGGTCCTTACATCAAAGGCCGCATCATCGATGTCACGATCGGAACCGCCGAGCGACTTGGCTTCCGCCAGCGCGGCGTCGTCCCGGTGAAGGTGGAGGTGCTCAAGCCGGCGAAGAATCCGTGAGACGGCCGGATCCCCACTGATACGCGTCACGGCTTGACTTCTCCGCGATCGGTGGTTCATCATCCGCCGCATTTTGCGCTGGCGGCAGAGATCGGGATGGTTCCGCCCGATGCATCCGGCGTGGCATGCAATCTGCTCCCACCGCATCATCATGCCCAACGATTCCCCAGGCAGGCCGCCCCTTTATGATCCGTCGCAGGAGCATGACGCCTGCGGTGTTGGGTTCATCGCGCGCACGGACGGCATGCGCAGCCATCAAGTGCTCAGGCACGGACTGGCAGCGCTCAAGGGGCTTGCCCACCGCGGAGCGATCGATGCCGACTCGGCGACTGGCGACGGGGCGGGGGTGATGACCCAGCTCCCCCATGCGCTGATCCGCCGGGAATTGGAGTCACGCGGCATCCGTGTCGTCCCCGATGTCCGTGATCTCGCGGTGGCGATGCTTTTCATGCCGCGCGGCGACGATCTCGCGCAGGCGCGCATTCGGAAGATTTTCATCGAGGCGGTGAAAGAAGAGGGGCTCGGGTTCGTCGGGTGGCGTGAAGTGCCGGTCGACGAGTCGATCCTCGGGCGCAAGGCCGCGGAAACCCAGCCGTTCGTTGTCCAAGCGGTCATCGCCAGGATTGACGGCGCGGAGGACGACGACTTCGAGCGCTCGTTGTTTCTCGCACAAAAGGTCGCGGAGCGCAGGTGCGCGGAAGCCAAGCTCGACGGTTTCTACGTCTGCTCGTGTTCGTCGCGGACGATCGTCTACAAGGGGTTGTTCAACGCGCCGGAGGTCGGCAGATACTTTCCCGATCTGCGTGATTCGTCATACACCACCGCTTTCACGTTGTTCCATCAGCGTTATTCGACCAACACGTTTCCGACCTGGCATCTCGCCCAGCCGTTCCGCCTGCTCGCCCACAATGGCGAGATCAACACGATTCGCGGCAACCGCGTGCGGATGCAGGCCCGCGAGCGATCGATGGCCGGCGGCATCTGGGGCGCTCGATTCGCCGATCTCCATCCGATCGTGCAGCCTGGCATGTCGGACTCGGCCAGTTTCGACAACGTCCTGCAAGTGCTCTCGCTCGGCAGTCGATCGCTGCCGCATGCGATGATGATGATGGCGCCTCCCGCTTGGGAGAAGAACCCGCGCCTGGGCGAATCCGAACGCGCGTTCTTCCAATACCACTCGATGATGATGGAGCCGTGGGACGGGCCATCGGCGCTGGTCTTCTCCGACGGCCGCATCGTCGGTGCGACGCTTGACCGCAACGGACTGCGACCGGCGCGTTTTACCATCTACGACGACGGTCATGTGCTGCTCGCCTCGGAAACCGGCCTCGTGCCCGATCTTCCCGGACGCGTGGTGCTCAACGGACGACTCGGCCCCGGGCGGATGATTGCCGTCGACCTGGTGAAGCATCGTCTGCTGATGGACGAGGAAATCAAACAGGAGGTCGCCGGCAATCCGGTCTACAGAGAATGGTGTGCCGGACATCTCGTCGGCCTGCGGGAGGTTCTCGCTTCTCAGGACCATTCCGCGGTCACTCCGGTGCCGACCGACGAGGATCTTCTCATCCAGCAGCATGCGTTCGGATACGACACGGAGGAAATCGAAATGGTTCTCGGCCCGCTGGCGGAAGGCAAGGAGCCGACCGGTTCCATGGGTGACGACACGCCGCTGGCGGTGCTTTCGCGCAAGCCGAAGCTCCTCTACAGCTACTTCAAGCAGTTGTTCGCCCAAGTGACGAATCCGCCGATCGATCCGATCCGTGAGAAATCGGTGATGTCGCTCGCCGCGGCGCTCGGTCCGCGTCTCGGACTGTTCGACACCAAGCTCGCGCCCGAAGCGGTGCTGCGTCTCGACTCGCCGGTATTGCTGGATCATGAATTCGCCGCGCTCGATGCGGTGCCGTTTCTCAAGAACGCGATCGTTCGGCTGCACGCGCTGTTCGATCCCGACTCCGGACCCGACGCACTCGCCGATGCTGTCCACGATCTTGCGAAGACCGCGCTGCGTGCGGTCGAGCGCGACGGAGCGAAGATCCTTGTGCTGAGCGACAGGGATGTCTCGAAAAACCGTGCGCCGATCCCGATGCTGCTCGCGGTGGGTGCGGTGCAGCATCGGCTCATCCGGTCCGGCGTGCGCCTGAAGTGCGATCTGGTCGTGCAGACCGGCGAGGCGCGCGACACCCACCAGATCGCCTGCCTCATCGGCTACGGTGCCAGCGCGGTACACCCGTGGCTGGCACTTGCGACGATCCGGTCTTTGGCCGCCCCGGACACGGCCCCGCCGATCGACGGCCCGTCCGTGGGGGAACGGAATTACCAGTCCGCCATCCAATCCGGCCTGCTCAAAGTGATGGCGCGCATGGGGATCAGCACCATTGCAAGCTATCGCGGTGCGCAAGTGTTCGAAGCCATCGGCATCGGCGGCAAGGTGATCGAGGAATGCTTTGTCGGCACCGCCTCGCCGATTGGCGGCATTGGCTACCGGCAGATCGCCGCGGAAACCGTACAGCGGCACGAGCGCACTTTCGGAACCTCCGGAGCTTCTGCGCTTCCGGACGAGGGGAATTACCGGGTCGTCAAAAAAGGCGGGGGTGAATTCCACGGATGGAATCCCAAGGTGGTCGCGGCGATGCACAAGTTCGCGAAATCCTCCAGCGCGGATCCCTATGATGGCTTCGCCCGCAGTGCCCAAGACCATCCACCGGCCACCATCAAGGACCTGCTCCGCATTCGCTATCCGGACCATGGGATATCCATCGATGAAGTCGAACCGATCGGCGACATCCTCCGCCGCTTCACCACCGCGGGCATGTCGCTCGGCGCGCTTTCACCGGAGGCCCACGAGGCGCTTGCGATCGCGATGAACCGCATCGGAGCGAAGTCGAACTCCGGCGAAGGTGGCGAGGACCCCGCGCGCTTCAGCCCGCGCGACAACGGCGACAGCGCCAACAGCGCGATCAAGCAAGTCGCCTCGGGCCGCTTCGGCGTCACCGCGGAATACCTGGCCAACGCCCGCGAGATCGAAATCAAGATGGCTCAGGGCGCGAAGCCGGGCGAAGGGGGGCAGTTGCCGGGCCACAAGGTGACACCGCTCATCGCCAGGCTGCGTTTTTCAGTCCCCGGGGTGACGTTGATCTCACCGCCGCCACACCACGATATCTATTCGATCGAGGATCTCGCCCAGCTCATCCTCGATCTCAAAGAGGTCAATCCTCGTGCGAAGGTCTGCGTGAAGTTGGTGTCGTCATCCGGCGTCGGCACCATCGCCGCCGGCGTCGCCAAGGCGTTTGCCGACGTGATCCTGATCTCCGGGCACGAAGGCGGAACCGGGGCGTCGCCGCTCGGTTCGATCAAACACGCCGGATCCGACTGGGCGCTCGGACTGGCCGAGGCGCACCAGGTGTTGATGATGAACGGACTTCGCAACCGCGTGACGCTGCGCACCGACGGCGGCATGAAGACCGCGCGCGACATCGTCACCGCGGCCATCCTCGGCGCGGAGGAATTCAACTTCGGCACGGCCGCACTCATCGCCGCGGGATGCGCGATGTTCCGCGTCTGTCACAACAACACCTGTCCGGTCGGAGTCGCCACCCAGCGTGAGGACCTGCGCGCGAAATTCCGCGGCAAACCCGAACACGTCGTCGCCTACTTCGCGGCCGTCGCGGGCGAGGTCAGGCAAACCCTCGCGCGGCTCGGCGCCCACACGCTCAACGACATCATCGGCAGGCCGGAACTGCTCGAACAAATCGACGACCCGGAAAATCCGAAGTCGCACTTCATCAATCTGTCCGGCGTGCTCCACAACGCCGATCCGGCGGGCAGGCACGATCGGTTCCACAGCCGCGAGCGCAACCAACGCTTCGGCAGTGAGGGATCGCTCGACGAGGAAATCCTGCAGGACGCGCGTCACGTCATCGTCGACCCTGATCACCGGCGATTCACCGGATCCTACCGCATCCGCAACACGCATCGCTGCGTCGGTACGCACCTGTCCGGTCAGATCGCCTACCTGCGCGGCAGCACCCGGCCACTCGCCCCGCGCACCATCGATCTATCCTTCCGCGGCACGGCCGGACAAAGCTTCGGCACCTTCCTTGTCGACGGCCTGCGCCTGCACCTCACCGGCGAAGCCAATGATTACGTCGGCAAAGGCATGAGCGGCGGCGAAATCGTGATCCGTCCTCACGAAAAAGCCGCGTTTGCCTGGGAAACCAATGTCATCATCGGCAACACCTGCCTCTATGGCGCGACCGGCGGACGGCTTTTCGCCGCCGGCTGGGCAGGCGAGCGCTTCGCTGTGCGCAATTCCGGTGCCACCGCAGTCGTCGAAGGAGTGGGGGACCACGGTTGCGAATACATGACGCGTGGCACCGTCGTCATCCTCGGCCGCACCGGACTCAACTTCGCGGCCGGCATGAGTGGCGGCAACGTCTACATCTTCGACGAACGCGGCACATTGCCCGGCCGTTGCAATCCGGAAATGGTCAGACTCACACGCATCGGCACGAACCAAGAAGAATGCGCCACGCTCCACGACCTCATCCAGCAACACGCCGAGGCGACCGAAAGCCCGCATGCCGCTCGCATCCTGTCTGATTGGCAATCCGCGCTCGAGCACTTCTGGAAAGTCGTGCCGCTGCCTGCGGGATGAGGTCCGGCCAACTGGGGAATTGGGCCAGTGACTCTGCTGTCCAGTGGGTGATTTTTTTGACTCATTATTACATATATTGTCACAAGTAATTAGTGCGGGCGGACAATTCCTTTGATTTTCTGAATGATTCGCGGATGCGGGTCCGCTAGACCTGCGGCCCGCTGGCTCCCAGACTCGGCCCATCGACCCACTGCACATGAATCCAACGTTTCCGATCCTTCATTCCTTCGCACTCGTCACCTCCTGTGTCCTCTGCGGCATGGCATCCGTTCGGGCGGCTCAGCCGCCATCGAAAACCGCGGTGCCTGAAACCCCGGAGTCTCCGGCCAAGCCAAGAACCGTCGAGCCAGTGACGCGTCAGTCCTCGGTGACCATCGACGGCCGCAAGGTTGCGTACGAGGTCAAGGCCGGCAAACTGACGCTCACCAAGGACGACGGCACGCCCAGCGCTTCGGTCTTTCATGTCAGCTACGTTCGCACCGACGTGAAGGATCCCGCCACGCGTCCGGTGATGTTCGCTTTCAACGGTGGTCCGGGTTCCTCCGCCGTGTGGCTGCATCTCGGCATGCTCGGCCCGAAGATGGTCGCGCTTTCCGGTGACGGAACGGCCGCGCCGGTGCCGCCGGTGCGAGTCACCGACAATGCGTCGAGCATTCTCGACGTCTGCGATCTGGTCTTTGTGGATCCGGTGTCCACCGGCTACAGTCGCGTCGAAAACGGATCGAAGCCGGAGGAGTTCCATGGCATCAACGAGGACATCGCAGCCTGTGGTGATTTCGTGCGCCGTTGGATCTCCGAGCACGACCGCTGGGCGTCACCGAAATTCCTCCTCGGCGAGTCCTACGGCGGCATCCGGGTGGCCGGACTTTCCAAGCAGTTGCAGTCGCGCTACGGGATGATGCTCAACGGTGTGGTCCTGCTCTCATCGCTGTTGGATTTCGCGACGCTCGAGGATGCCGCGGCGAGCGATCTCACGCACCTCGTGTTTTTGCCGACCTACACCACGGTGGCGCTGCACCACGGCAGGATCGAAGGCTCGCGCGACGAACTGCTGCGCAGGAGCCGTGAGTTCGCGCTCGGGACCTACTCATCCGCCCTGTTGCGCGGCAACGAACTCGACGCCGCGTCGCGCTCGTCGGTGGCAGGCGAACTCGCCGCGCTCACCGGCATTTCCGCCGAAATCTGGCTGCGCCACGACCTTCGGATCTCGCCCTGGCTTTTTCGCAGCGAACTGCTGCGCGACCAAGGCAAGGTGATCGGCCGCTTCGACGCGCGGGTCGCTTGGGATGTCACCGATCGCAACGCGCTCGTTGCCGAGTACGATCCATCGTATTCCCTCGCGTATGGTGCGTTCGCCACCGCGCTGCTCGACTATCTCGGACGCGATCTCGGCTACAAGGAAGACCAGCCGTACGAAATCCTCACCGGCAAGGTGCATCCGTGGAAATGGAGCGCCGACAACGATGTGGTCAATGTGAGCGGCCACCTGATTGCGGCGATGCGCGACAACCCGCGCTTGCGGATCCTCGTGATGGCCGGCCACGCCGACCTCGCCACTCCGCCGGAAGGCGTGGCCCACAGCATCCGCCACATGATCGGACTCCCGGACAGCCTCGGGAACAACATCCGCACCGTGGAATACGACGCGGGTCACATGTTCTACCTGAATCCGCCGGATCTGGTGAAATCACGCAAGGATCTGGTGGAGTTCATCGACACGGCCGTGAAGTGAGCCTTACTTCGCCGACTGTTTGGTCCACGAGTCCTTGAGTGCGACCGTCCGGTTGTACACCGGTCGTTGGCCCGGCTTGTGATCGCGGCTGTCGGCGACAAAGTAGCCGGTGCGCTCGAATTGACAGGAAAATCCGGCGGGCGCGTCGGCCAGCGACGGCTCGATCTTCGCGGTGACGCATGCGATGGATTCGGGATTGATCACCGAGGTGAATCCCCCCTCCGCGGCATCCGGATCCTCCGTCAGAAACAGCCGATCGTACAAGCGGACCTCGGCGTCCACGCCGGTCGCGGCATCGACCCAGTGGATCGCCGCGCGACACTCGACCCCTTCCGGCGCGTCCTTACCGACCGTGTTCAGCAGCAACTCAACAAGCACCCGCGTGACGTTTCCTTCCGCGTCGGTCTCGTGCGAAAGACAGCGGATGATGGGGCCGCCCTTGAGCCTGACACATCGCCCGGGCCCGAGCCGGAAGAATTTCTTCGGCGGATCAGTCATGAAGTCGTCGCGCTCGATCCAGATCGACGATCCCGCGCGCACCTGGCGCTCGCCCATCGACGGATCCTGCGGATGGTTGGGCAGCACCGCGTGGTCCAGCGGATCATCCCCCCAGTTCCCGATCTCCACCATCAGCGGATCAAGCACCGCCATCCGGCGCGGTGCCGTTCGGTTCAGGTGGTTGCGCACCTCGTGTTCAAGCAAGGCGACATCGGTGGTGCCATTGAATTTGGTGATGCCGACCCGTTTGCAAAAATCGCGGACGGCGGCGGCGGGATATCCTCTGCGGCGCATGCCGGAAAGTGTCGGCAGCCGCGGATCATCCCAGCCCGAGACGCGGCCTTCCTGGACGAGCTGCAGCAGCTTGCGCTTGCTCATCACCGTGTAGGAGAGGTTGAGCCGCGCGAATTCGATCTGGCGTGGCCGGTGCGGCACCGGGCAATTCGCGATGAACCAGTCGTAAAGCGGTCGATGGTTCTCGAATTCGAGGGTGCAGAGCGAATGCGTGATGTGCTCGAGCGCGTCTTCCAGCGGATGCGCGAAATCGTACATCGGGTAAATGCACCAGGCGTCCCCGGTGTTGTGGTGCCTGGCGTGCATGATCCGGTAGATCACCGGATCACGCAGGTTCATGTTCGGCGAAGCCATGTCGATTTTGGCCCGCAGGACGCGCTCACCGTCGGCGAACTCCCCTGCCCTCATCCGCGCGAACAACTCCAGGTTTTCCGCGACCGGACGATTCCGCCACGGCGAATCAGTTCCCGGCGTCGTGACATTGCCTCGCTTCGCCCGGATTTCCTCGACCGGATCATCATCGACGTAGGCCTTCCCCTCGCGGATCAGATGCACCGCGCAGTCATGAAAGAATTCGAAGTAGTCACTGGCAAAGTACAGATGCGTCCCCCAGTCGAAGCCAAGCCAGCGGACGTCCTCCTTGATGCTCTCGACGTACTCGGTCTCCTCTTTTTCCGGATTGGTGTCGTCGAAGCGCAGATGGCAGCGTGCGCCACCGACCGCGTTCTCTAGGGCGATCCCGAAATTCAGGCAGATCGATTTGGCATGGCCGATGTGCAGGTAGCCGTTCGGCTCCGGCGGAAAGCGGGTGATCGTCGTCGCGTGACGGCCTGCCGCGAGGTCGTCGGCGATGATCTCGCGGATGAAATCGGTGTGCGGATGGGACGAGGACATGGGAGGACCGGAACTCATTTGGCAAGCTCTTCGAGAAGCGCTTGCTGCATGCGGATGCCACCCTCGAAGTGGGCGACCGGAAAATTCTCGTCGGGCGCGTGGACTTGCGAATCGGACAAGGCCAGGCCAAGCAGCAACGTGTCCGCACCCAGCGTCTCGCTGAGCGTGCGAACGATCGGGATGCTGCCACCTTCGCGGATGCGGACCGGATCGGCACCGAAGGCACGGCGCAAGGCCACGCTGGCCGCGGTGCCGAAAGCCGATCCCGGGTCAGCGACGTACGGTTTGCCGTGATGGCCGGGCAATACCTCGACCTCGACTCCTCGTGGCGCGTGGCGAAGCAGGTGATCGCGCACCTTCGCGAGAATGTCCTCGGGATCCTGGTCGGGCACGAGACGGAAGGACAACTTGGCGAACGCCTCGGCGGGCAGCACGGTTTTGGATCCCTCACCTTGGTAGCCGCCGCCGATGCCGTTGATCTCCGCGGTGGGTCGCGCCCAAATGCGCTCGGCCGACGTGAATCCCGGCTCGCCGAACAATATAGGCGCGCCGGTGATCTTCGCGATGTCGACATCACTCATGCCCGGCACTTCAGCCCAGGCCTCGCGCTCCCACGATTCCAACGGACGTACGTCGTTGTAAAACCCGTCCACCGCGATCCGACCGTCGGCGTCGTGCAGCGTCGCCACCAGACGCGCGATCGCGGTCGCTGGATTGGCCACCGCACCGCCAAACACGCCGGAATGAAGGTCGCCCTTCGGTCCGCGCACGATCACTTCGCAGCAGGCGATGCCGCGCAGACCATAGCCGAGCGTGGGCACGCCGGGTGCCACCATGCCGCTGTCGGAGATCGCAATCATGTCGGCTTTGAGCGATGCGGCATGCTCCGCCAAAAATGGCCCGAGGTTAGGGCTGCCGATTTCCTCCTCGCCTTCGAAGAGGAACACGAGGTTCACCGGCAGATCGCCGCTGCCGGCAAGGGTCTTTGCCGCACCCAGCACGTGCGCGAGCATCTGCCCCTTGTTGTCGGCCGCGCCGCGGGCGTAAACCCGGCCGTCCCGGATCTGCGGCTCGAACGGCGGCGTGGTCCAGAGATGAAGCGGGTCCGCCGGCTGCACGTCGTAGTGGCCGTAGATCATCACCGTGCGGCGGTCCGCGCGATGCAGGTTCTTTGCGACGATCACCGGGTGGCCCGGCGTCTCGTGAATCACCGCGGAAAGTCCGCTCGAATTCAACAGATCCGCCAGCCATCCGGCGCAGGCGCGGACATCACCCTTGTGTCTCGAGTCGGTTGACACACTGGGAAAGCGCAGGAAGGAAAACAGCGTCTGCAGATCGTCGTTCACGCCCGATGCTGGCCACTGCCCGCCATTGCCCGCAAGGCGAATCGCACCTCGGCGACGCTCAGTCGGCAAGATGCAGCGGATGCCGCTCCCCATCCGCTCCACACACCATCAACTCCCCTTCCGCGCTCCGCTTGCGATAGGCAAGCAAGTGGCGCAGGCCGTCATGCGCCAGCGGCGACAGGCTGGTGATGTGCCCCGCCGGCCGACCGGTAGCATCGATCATTTCCATCGACGCCGGCTCGACGCCCGCATCGAGCGTCATCCGCACCAGCCGTTGGTTCACCTTGCCCGCGGATTTGATTCGCGAGATCACCTCTTGGCCGATGTAGCATCCTTTGGAGTACGAGATGTCGCTGGCATCCAATCCGGCCTCGGGCGGCAGCACGCCGTCAATAAGCTCCCTGTCCTCGATCGGAATCCCATGGCGGATCCGGTAGTCCTCGAGGGCGTCGCCCTCAAGCGCGGCACCGGGCAAATCCGCGGTCGGCACAAAGCCGCGCGGAATCCACCAATCGACGCCGGATGCCGAAAACCGGGTGCTTCGACGCACGAGCACTCCATTGGGTGCCGGCCCGGCATCGTTCGTGAAATGAATGATCCGCCAATCACCGGAGTGATCGGTGAATTCCACATCGTCGGCGATCAGATACCTCGTCAGCCGCGATTCGAGAGTTCCATCCGGATCCGCGGGTGCATCGATGAGAAAACACTCGGGCGAGAGCGCTGTGATCCACACACGGAATTGCAGGCGACCTTTGGCATCGGTCACGCAGGCGGGCAGCGTGAGATCACCGTCGGCCACCATGCCGACGTCCTGGGTGACCTGGCCGTTGAGAAACCGCCGGGCATCAGGCCCGCGGCATTCCAGAATAGTCCGGGTGCCCGATTCGATCCGGAACATCGGCTCAGGCGGTCGGTGGATAGGCTTTGAACAATGCCGCGTAATCAAGATCGGCAAAGCCGGAGTGACAAAGCGCATTCATCCGCTGCAGCACGGATTCAATGGCCGGGACATCGAGGTCCGCGTCGTTCGCCAGCTGCAGCGCGTAGCGCGCGTCCTTGGTCATGTTCCCCAACGAGAAATGCGTCTCGAAGTCGCCCTGGATCATCGCCGCAAGCTTCATAGCGGCGAGTGGTGACCCGCTCGCATTCTCGGCAACCGCGCGCTTCAGGCAATCGCCGTCCACTCCGTGGCGCGCGGCGATGCCCAGCGCCTCGGCCAACGCCTGCACGGTGCAGGCCGAAACCAGGTTGGTGACGAGCTTGACCACCGTCGCCGCGCCCGCCGCGCCGCAGGGCAGGCGCAGACGGCTGGTGTGCGCGAGGACCGGGTCGAGTGCGGCGGCAAGCGCGGGATCACCGCCGATGTAGTACACCAGCTGACCGTTCTGCGCCGCGAGTTTGCTGCCGGTGAATGGCGCGTCGAGAAACCCGCAGCCGACATCGGCGCAGACGCCATCCAACCAGCGCGTCGTCTCCAGATCGACTGTCGAATGCTGGACGACCACGTGGCCTGGCGCGAGCAATCCGCGGATGCGGCCGATCACCTCGCGAAGCGCAGGAGCGTCCTTGAGATACAACGCGATGATTCCCGCCTCGCGCACCGCGTCTTCGGGTGACGCGACTTCACCGGGGAGATGTTTCGGGGTCCGGTTCCAACAGCTCGTTGCGACACCGGCGTCCCTCAGCCGCCCATACGCGCGCGATCCGATGATGCCCAGGCCAAGCACCGCGACATTGGCATTCACGAATGCGTTCATTGTTTCCGTTGCAGTGCGAGTTCGGATAGCTCGCGGGCCTTGGCATGCAATTCCCCGATCAACTCCTTTGTCGGTTCGGCGCCATCCGCGATCACCATTTCGTTGCGCAAACCGGCGAGGAGGTCGCGGATCCGCAGGTAGTTCGGCCGCTCGGAAATCCTCGGCTCGAGCCCGGCCACCGATTCCGTGTAGTAGTCGGCGATGTCCTCGCGCATCACCTTGCGTGCGCGCTCAACGGTGAACTGCTTCTCCACCGCCTGAGTCGCCACTACCAGCGCGCGGATCCATCCACCCAGCGAAATCAAGTGCGCGAGGTCGGCATCGCGCAACGTCACCAGCTCTTCTTCGACATCACGCTGCGTCGAGGACAACTCTTTCTTGAGCGCGGCGACATTCTTGTTGCGTGCGCTCTCCAACAGACTGGCGGCATGACGGTTCACCCGGTCACCCGCACCGAGCGCCTTGCCGTAGCGAGTGAGCCTCTTGGCAAGATCCTCGACTTTGTCGAGCTGCTCCGCCTGGACGATCAGGAACCCTTCGGCGATCAGAAAGCCCAATTCCATCGCCAAATCGGCGCGGTCCAACGGCATGCGCTCGGACAAGGCGAGTTCGTTTTCCAACAACGGCAACGGCATCAGGAAATGCAGTGTGTCGAAAAGCTTCGAGATCGACGGGGCGGTGAACTCGTTGACCCCGAGTTCCTCCCGCACGTGCGGATCCTCCAGCAGGTCTTTCGGCACGCCGTTGTAAGGGGCGGGCTCTGATTGCCCCCCTCCCTCTTGGGCGTGAACCCAAAAGGCGAGCGCGATGGTCAGCACCGGAATCCGGAAAAGATGCATCATGACGGCGACAGATTGACACCGCGCCGACCCGCCCGCAACCCGCAAAAAAACCGCCGATGCCGGGTTCATCAGGGTGCGGCGGGCGCCTGGATCCGGCAGTTGGGCAAGAACTGCCGCAACCGTTCGAGGGCATCCGCGTCGACCGCTGTGTCCCACAGGTACAAATGACACAATGCCGCGCAGTGTTGCAACGAGTCGATTCCGGCCGACGTGACCCGCGTGCGGTAGAGGTTGAGTGATTGCAACGAAGGCAAGGCGGACAACATCGGCAGCACCTCGTCGCCAATCGTGGTCTCGCCGAGCTTGAGCTGACGCAGCTGCTTCGCGGACGCCAGCACAGCCAGCCCGCGGTCGGTCACCGAGGTGGCCGTGAGATCGAGCGATACCAAATGCGCCATCAGCGGCACCAGCCGCTCCAATGAGGCATCGTCGAACCGCTTTCGCAGCGACGCCGCACTGAACACAACCGCCGACGAACCCGCCGACTCAAAGGAAACCGCCGCGGGAAAGCGTTCCTGCAGTTGGCGCACGATATCGACCAGGGCCGCGTCCGGTGGCTCCGGATGCGACAGCGACAACGATGACGATGACGGTTGCGGCGACGCGGTCGGAGACAACGGACCCCACTTCGCCAGCGCGGCCCGCACCTCGTCGGTCAGCGTCATGGCCGACAAGGTCTTCGTCTCTTCCGCGCCTTGGTCGATCCACCATTTCAGCAAGATCAACTCGTGCGCCTCGATGTCCGGCTTCCCCTCGGGAGGCATGTGCTCTTCATCGTCTTCCGGCAGCTCGATCCGCTGGATGATCCGGCTGCCCGCCGCATCCCCGGCAACAAGAGCCGGGCCCTCCTTGCCGCCGGCCATCAACAGATCGAAGCGGTCCATCCGCAGGTCTCCCTTGGCCTTGCCTTCCTTGTGACACTGCACACAACGCTTTTCAAAAACCGGCGCAATGATCGCGGCATACACCACCGGATCCACAGCCGACCGCGCAACGCCAACCGACTCCTCATCTTCTTGAAGTCCCATCAGCGCGCGCAACGGCGCGGGCGCATGACGCGTCAGGTGGTCGCTGCCGTGCGTGATCGACGCGCCATCGTGACTTGCCACGGTCATCACACCCATCGCCACAACGAGCAACGCACGATCCGCAAATGCCCCGCGACCGAGCGCGACATTCCATGCCTTCACCAATGTCGTCGCGATCGCAGCGATCGCAAACGCGATTCCGCCCCATAGATGGCGCTCGATCAGATCCCCGCCACCGTAATCCTCGCCTAGATAAAGCAGAAAACCTGCCGTCGCGGCGACCACCGCGGATGCGGCGCCAAACAGGAATGGGCCGAGAGGCGTGGGCTCGTCGCGCCGCCCGCGGAAGATCACAACCAGTTCCTGTACCACGATCCAGGCGAACACACCGATCGGCAAATGCAGCAACAGCGGATGAAAACGGCCGAGAAACCGAACGAGATCGGGCATCGCGGAGGGGGTCGATCCAGCCGCAGCCAAGGGCATCGCCACCAACATCGTTGCGGCGATCAAACCGAGAAGGGTCAGCAGCCAGGGCCGACGGACGACGGTGGAGGACGACGATGGCATGCGGAGGAACAAATGGGCAATGAGTCGAATCATCAACCGTAGGCTTTCAGGAACGCGACTTCAATGGCAAGCGGTTCGAAGGCGTTGGTCTCGAGCGTCCGGCGCAGCGATTCGAGCGCACGGATGCGCTGGATCAACCGCTCGGAGGATTCGCCCTCCGCGATTTTGGCGAACATCGCGGCGGAGTCGGCGAAATCCAAGCCGCCCGCCCCGACCCGCACGCGCAACAGATCGGCCATCCACGACATCAACACGTCGAGCAGCCGACTGCGCGCCTGCAAGTACTCCGCATGCGCCGCCGCCTTGTGGAAGTCCTCCCGCTCCTTGAGCCAGGCACCATCGGTCGAATCCTTGTACGCCGCGATCTCATCTTTCTCCGCCGCTTTCGCCGCGGCATCCGCGGCATCCTTGGCCCGGGCAAGAAACTCCGAAAAGACCGACTTGAGATGCATCGCCGCCACCGGCGTCCCGAATCCGCGCACCGCGGCGTGGTTCAATGCGGCCACCAATTCGGCACCACCATGATCCATCAGCGGACTGCCTCCGGTAAGCGGCACCTGCACACATCGCGAACGGATCGTCGGCAACAAACGCTGCACTTGCTCGGTGAGCAACATCAGCAAGGTGTCGGGAGGCGGTTCCTCCAAGGTCTTCAAAAACGCATTCGCGGCATTCTCGTTCATGCGGTCGGCCGATGCGATCACGCCCACCTTGAACACGCCGCGCGGTGCCGACAGATGTAGCGCGTGCTCGAGTTCGCGAATCTCATCCACGCCGATCACCCGCGACTTCTTCACCGGACGCAGGATCCTCACCCATTCGCCGCGCAGCTCGTCGAGCGGCGGCGGATCGGCGTCCAATGGCACCGCCACCGGTTCACCGAACAAATCGTTGCCCGAATCGTCCGCGACTGCAGGGTCAAGCATGCGCACCACCTGCGCCGCAAGCCGCTCCTTGCCGGATCCGCGCGCGCCGCTGATCAAGAACGCATGCGCCAGCCGCCCCCGGCGATGTGCCGAGGCGATCCACTCGAAGGCAGAATCGGCGGATGAGGCCATGCGCCGCGCATCGTCGCCGCCTGCGCGACGCATGCAACCCGAAAAGCAGATTGACCTCTCGACATCGCCAGTGCGCCAGCTCAAGCTCGCGCCATGGATCCGCAGCCCGCATTTGCACCGCCCGGCAGCAAAACGGAATTGGAAGAGGGCGACGCGTTCACTCCGAAGTTCGGAGCCGACGGATTGATCCCCGCCCTCGCGATCTGTGCCGCTACCCGTGAGCCGCTGATGCTCGCCTACATGAACGCCGAATCGCTGCGCCGCACCCTCGAAATCGGCGAAGCGGTCTACTGGTCGAGGTCACGCGGTGAATTCTGGCATAAAGGTGCCAGCTCCGGCCACGTCCAACGCATCGTCGAAATCCGCACGGATTGCGATCAGGACGCGCTCGTCCTCATGGTCGATCAAGTCGGCGCCGGTGCCTGTCATACCGGCCGCGCCTCGTGCTTCTACCGCCGAATCACCCCGACCTCAAACACCTCCGGCTTCACGCTCGAATCCACCGGCAGCGGAAAATCCTTCGACCCAACGGAAGTCTACGGACATCGCGGCAATGAAGCCTGAGCCACGCGACTTCCGGATCCACACCCGCGTTTTGAAGAGCGGATTTTGCAATGCTTGCTGAATAGGTAGTCATTCCATGAACGAACATCTCTTCTCTGCTGGCTGATTTTCACAGTTGCCATTCGCCGGCAGAGCCGCTAGTTCTCTCGCCCCCCGCGGCGCTGCCGCCCTCCCCCACCACCCTCACCTTCACGCAGCCATGGACATCATCCGCAAGATCGAACAGGAACAACTCAAACCGGATGTCACCCCGTTCAGAGTGGGCGATACGGTCAAGGTCCACTGCCGGGTTGTTGAAGGCGGCAAGGAACGCATCCAGATTTTCGAGGGACTCGTCATCGCCAAACGCGGCAGCGGTGTGAACGCCTCGTTCACCGTGCGCAAGATCTCTTACGGCGAGGGCGTCGAGCGCGTTTTCCCCGTTCACACCCCGCGCATCGCCAAGATCGAGGTGGTCGGCAAAGGCAAGGTCCGTCGCGCCAAGCTCCACTACCTCCGCGGCCGCGTCGGCAAACGCGCGCTGCTGGTGAAGTCGGCGGGCTGAGGCGCGCGCCCCACCCCATCCCGCGTCGCGCTTTCCCCTTCCCGGATCGCGGCACCGCCACCATCCTCCTGACGTGCGCCTCCCTTGGCCCATCGTCAGCATCGCCGTCTGCCTGGTCGCCCTCGTGGTCTGGATCGCAGGCACGCGTGATCTGGATTTCGTCACGCCTCCCACCGAACGCGAGCTTGCCGAACTGCGCGGTCGGCTGCGCGTCGAGTTCCCCAACGCGCCCGTCGCGCCCGACCCCCACGAGCTGGCGGCCGACGCTCTGCACGGACCCGGCTTCCTTCCGGCCCCGCCGATCGTCCTGGGCGATTTGTCACATCGGCCGGTCATCGATGAATTCATCGAACAAGCGGGCCGCGGCGCCGGGCATCTGATGCGGCTCGCGGCACTGCTTGAGGAACGCGGCGAACCAGACCGCGCGCTTCTCGCTTGGGAGCGTGTGCTCGATTCCGCGGAACCCAATCCATTGCAAACCCGGGTGACCCTCAGCCAGATCCGCCGTCTGCGAGGCGAGGCACCCAAATGGAACGTCGGCGGCAGCCGGCGCAGCGAAATCCAACTTCACCTCATGGTCGCAAAACCGCATTTGCGCAAACTCAAGGCGGTCGCGGAGTCATTCGCCATGGAAATCGAGGAAGCCTCGTCGGGCGGTCTCGCAGTGGAACTCCGCATCTCCGCGATCCGCGAAGGCGGTTCGAAAACGACCAACCACCATGGTGTGATGATGCGTCTTTCCGGATCAGGCGACAAGTCACCGACCACCGCGATGATGGTCTTTCAAGCGGAACCGGGCGATGCGCCGGCGCGATGGCGCATCAAATTGATCGAACTCCTCGCCGCCCATGCGTCGAGTGGATTCCCGCTCTCGCCGCCCCCGCTTGGCTCGGATCCATCCGCCAGCGCCGATCTGCTCAAAGTCTACGTCACCCGCTTGTTCTGGAGTCAGTTGGGCACCTCGCTCAATCCGCGCGAGCGGAGAAGATGAACATGGAGCATGCGGGATCGGGTCGGACCATCAAGGTCGCGACCCGTGTCGCCCACGATGGCTCCGCCTCTTTCCCAATCCCATATTCCCCATCACCAATCCCCCTTGCCTTTCTTCACACTTGAAACCGACCACTTGAAACTTGTCACTCCGCCGGGCTGGCGGGCTGGCGGGCGTGATTTGTCAAGATTTGCAGCCTGACCCCATTTTCGTGATGTGGAGTTCTTTGAGTTGCGCGTCATCGATCGCGCACGGGCTGTTGGTCATCGGGTCGGTGCCTTTGTAGGTTTTCGGGAAGGCGATGACCTCGCGGATGCTGTCTTCGCTGGCCATGAGCATCGCCAGGCGATCGAGTCCGAGGGCGATGCCGCCGTGCGGAGGAGCGCCGAAGCGGAAGGCGTCGAGCAGGTGACCGAACTTCACCTGTTGTTCCTCCTCGCCGATGCCGAGCACGCCGAACATCTTCGCCTGCAGGTCTTTTTCGTGAATCCGGATCGATCCGCCGCCGAGTTCGTATCCATTGAGCACCACATCGTAGGCGACGGCGCGCACCGCGGCGAAGTCGCCCGCGTCGAGCAACGGGACATCGGATGGATTCGGCCGAGTAAACGGGTGATGCACCGCTCCCCAAGTGCCCGATTCCGGATCCTGCGCGAGCAATGGGAAATCGACCACCCAGAGGAAATTCCATGCGTCGGTGCCGGAGGTGAGGCCGAGCATCGATGCGCATTCCGTGCGCACGCGGCCGAGGACCGACGAGACCATCTCGCGCGATCCCGCGACGAAGAAGACGAGGTCGCCGTCCTCGACATGCAGTCGCTCGAGCAACGCCTGTTTTTCCCCATCGCAGAAAAATTTCCACAGCGAGCACTTCACCTCTCCCTGCTCATGCTTGAGGAACGCGAGCGTCTTGACGCCCAGTCCTAGCTGAACGGCCAGCTCGTTGAGCCGGTTCATCTGGCCGGTGGTGATGCCGGCGAGTCCCTTGGCGTTGATCGCGCGGACCACACCGCCGCCGTCGATCGCGCCGCGGAAAATCTTGAACTCCGTTCCGGCGAGAAGCTCGCCGAGGTCGGTGATCTCCATGGCGTAGCGGGTGTCGGGTTTGTCCGAGCCGAACCGGTCCATCGCATCGGCGTACTTGATGCGGGGAAACGGGACGGGCACCTCAATGCCGAGCGCCGAGGAGAACATCGATGCGAGCATGCCTTCGACGAGGCGGATGATGTCGTCCTGGCCGACAAAGCTCGCCTCGATGTCGATTTGGGTGAATTCCGGCTGACGATCCGCACGCAGGTCTTCATCGCGGAAGCAACGCGCGATTTGGTAATACTTCTCGAGGCCGGCGACCATCATCAGCTGCTTGTACTGCTGGGGCGCTTGGGGCAGCGCGTAGAAGTGTCCCGGATGAATGCGCGACGGCACGAGGAAATCGCGCGCGCCTTCGGGTGTGGGGTTCGACAGGACCGGGGTTTCGATCTCGGCGAAGCCGGCGTCGTCGAGGAACCGACGCGCAGCCGAGGCGATGCGGCTGCGCAGCCGGATGTTGCGGGCCATGCGCGGCCGACGCAGGTCGAGGTAGCGGTGTTTCATCCGCAGGTCCTCGCCGACGCCTTCCTGATCGAGCTGGAACGGCAGGACATCCGCCTTGTTGAGGATCTCCAGCGTGCGTGCGACCACTTCCACCGCGCCGGTGTCGATCTTGGCGTTCACCGCGCCAAGACGTCGGCGCACCGAGCCGGTGATCCGGACGACGTCCTCGTTCCTGAGCGTTTGGGCGAGCTCCGCGAGCGCCGCATGCTCCTCGGGGTGGAACACGCATTGGGTGAGCCCCTCGCGGTCGCGCAGGTCGGTGAAGATCACGCCGCCCAAGTTGCGCGATGAGTTGACCCAGCCGACGAGGGTGACGTCGGATCCGATGTGTTCCTCGCGGAGTTCGTTGCAGTGGTGCGTTCGCATGGCGGGATGGAGTCGAGTGGAAATCAACCGGCGATGAGCGGTCCGTCGGGTTGCGACACGCGTTCGGTGATCCATTCGACCGCTTGCGCGGCATCGACGGATTCCTCGGCACGGCTGGACAGTACCTTGAGTTTCAGTTGAGGAAATTCCGAGCCAACGACCAGCGCGAAGCGCGCGCCGGTTCGTTCGGCGAGTTGAAACTGCCTTGGCACCTTGGCATGGACGAGCGCGAAGTCGGTCGCGACACCGGCGCGACGCAGGCGCGTGACCAGCGAGAGCGCTTCGGCGCGCATCAACTCGTCGGCGACGACGACATAAACGTCGCAGGCCGGTGTGTGGCGCATCAGCCAGACCTCCAGGCGCATCAGGGCATGCGGAGTTTCCTCAATCAGGTTGCGGATCACATGGTCGCCCATCGCGAATCCCGCGGCGGGCAGATCGACCGCTCCATCCGTCACGGTGGCGACGAGCGAGTCGTAGCGTCCGCCGCCGGCGATGGCGCGCATCGAATGACGGGCGTCGAAGACTTCGAAGACCACGCCGGTGTAGTAGGCGAGACCGCGGACGATCGACAGGTCGGCCTGCACGAAGGCATCCATGCCGCGGGCCGCGAGATCGGCGAGGATGCTCCGGCAGGCGGGCGACGCACTTGCAGGATCGGCGATGAAGGCACGGACTTCATCCATGCCGGTGCCGAGCGCCTTGAGTCGGGAGTCCGCCGCGATGGCATCCATTCGGTCGAGTTTGTCCACCACCTCGAGCAGCTCCGCAGTGCGGTCGGCATCGAGACCGTGGTCCGTGGCGAATGCAGTCCATGCATGACGGTCGGAAATCCGCACGACGAAGTCACCTTCGAGGAACCCCAGTGCGAGCATGGTCTCCACGGCAAGTGCAACCAACTCGGCATCCGCCGCCGGACCAGCCTCGCCCAGGATGTCGGCGTTGAACTGAAGGAACTCGCGCCCCCTTCCCTTCTGCGGTTTTTCGTAGCGGAAGCATGGCCCGATTTCGAACCACTTCATCGGCTTTGCATGCTGACGTTGATGTTCACCTGCCAGGCGGGCGAGCGAAGCGGTCACTTCAGGGCGCAGCGTGACGTCGCGCCCACCTTGGTCGATGAACCGGAAAAGTTGCTTCGACAGCTCGCCACCGGATTTTTTCAGATACAATCCGGTGTCCTCGACAAGCGGTGTCTCGTATTCGACGAAACCCGCCCGACGCGCGGTCGATCGCCACGTTTCAAACAAGTAATTGCGGATGGCGCATTCGCGCGGCGTGAAGTCGCGGAATCCGGGAAGCGCTTGAAATGCCGGGCCTGCCATGGCGGACGGAGAGGATGGGCGCACGCTGCCGCAATTCAAGACGCGAATGACGCGGCCACCGGCGAATCAGCCCGGGCCGTCGATGAGCCGGGAGCGGACCACCGGATCGTCGATCGCGCATGCCGCGTTCGCGCGTGAAAGCCGCCGCCGATGCCGTGCCACGAGGCGGTAGGCGGCGTCGCGCAGCGGACGCGGAATCGCGCGCAGCAGCACGAGCCAGCGCCACGCGCCGCCCAGCACGCGGCCCAGCTCGATCAGCGCGTCGCTGCGGAAAAACCGTGCGTCATCCGGCTCACGCAAGAGGACGACCGTCGCATCGCCGTTGTCCGGCTCGCACGACAGCCCGGGTTGCCGTGCTGGCTCGCTATTCAACGAGGCGATGAAAATCCGCTCTTGCGGATCCGCCCGGCAGACCCGGCGCGCCCAGCCGGCGCATAAGGCGCAATCGGAGTCGATGAAGAGAATCCAGCGCATGGCCGGATGATGCGGCAAATCATCGATCCGGGCCAGATTCCCGGATCGATTTTTTCTTGCCGTGGGCTGCCGGTTGATTCATGGTGTTCTTATGAACGCTATTTTAGAGCGGATCACCCGTAAACCATGCACCCTCACCGACGGGCCCGAAGCACCATTGGCGATGAGGATTCGCGATTTGCCGGATCGCCAGCGTCCCAGGGAGAAGCTGCTGGAATTCGGTGCGGCTGCCCTCGACTCGTCCGAGCTGCTGGCCTTGTTCATCTCATCCGGCACGCGGGGTCGCAGCGCGATTGAAATCGGGCGCGAGCTGCTGGCTCGATTTGGCTCGATCTCGGCCTTGGGTGCGATGCCCGTGGCGGAGCTGGCCAAGATCCACGGCCTGGGGCCGGCCAAGGCGTCGAAGCTTGCGGCGGCCTTCGAGCTGGGTCACCGCGCCGCGCGCGAAACCATCCGCGATTGTCCACTCGATTCACCCGAGCGAGTCCATGCCTGCTTCGCGCCCCAACTCGCCCATCTCGCCCAGGAGCAAGTCGTCGTCGCACTGGTCGACGTGCGGCTGCGCCACTTGGCGACCTCGGTGGTCAGCGTGGGCAGTGTCAGCGAATCCACCGCGCACCCGCGTGAGATGTTGCGGCCGGTCGTCACACGCGGTGCCCATGGTTTCATCCTCGTTCACAACCATCCATCCGGCGATCCAGCACCAAGCCGGGCGGACGAGCAGGTGACGCGCAGGCTGGTCGAAGCCGCACGATTGCTGCAAGTCGGCTTCTTCGATCATGTCATCATCGGCAGGCCCGGCGAAGGACGCGCGCCCTATTTCTCGTTCCGCGAAGCCGGTATCGTGAGTTGACGATGAGCGATTGCCGGTGAAGCGAACCACGCGGAACACTGGTTTCAGCATTTCAGCACCAGAACCCGCGCTGCGCTAGGGTGTGGAAAGCGGAGCAACTTGGATTTCAAGTTATTCGGGAGCCTATCAGCTTTTCAGCATTGATTCCCAACCGGCGAGCCAGCTACTCCGCTCCCCGTGAACGCGTGTCCGCGGGTTGCCAAGACGCTGCGAAAGACTACCATCGGGGCGGATCCGCATGTACCGACTGCACCTCAAGCGCAATTTGCGATCATTGCTGTTTCTGCTCGGGTTGGCAGCGATGCTCACCGCTGGCGGTGCCCTCTGGT
>Ga0169931_10000414_pt1 | contig 69541 bp, 50 predicted proteins | sample Kivu_15m_20L_FD_129675 | JGI IMG/M metagenome (GOLD analysis project Ga0169931, IMG submission 129675) | Freshwater microbial communities from Lake Kivu, Western Province, Rwanda to study Microbial Dark Matter (Phase II) - Kivu_15m_20L... | ecosystem: Environmental > Aquatic > Freshwater > Lake... | reverse complement strand
GTGTGACGCTGCCGCAGGCCCGCCGGTCGTTGCAGGCAGCGCTGATCCGGCTCGCGGGCCGCTGCCCTTGGTGCCGGACGCGCTTCATCGACACGTGCTAGACACTTAACCTAGTATTACTAGGTGGGGCGGAGCTGCCGCTCCGCCTTCCGCCCAAACACGTTGGCCGCGAACAGAGTGCTTTCAGCCGAGCTGAGAAGAATCGCCCGGGATAATCTTCCCGCCTTCTCCCGGCTCGCCTTCGCACGACGGTGGCGGCACGCTCTGTGGCACCGATGAGTTCATCCGTCGTTTCCCGTTCCGGCCGGTTTTCGGCCGGCCCTGCGGCTGAGGTTGCAGCTTTCTCCGAGTCCATCAGCTTCGACTGGCGCCTCTGGGCTCAGGACATCCGCGGCTCGATCGCGCACGCCACGATGTTGCGCAAGATCGGCGTGCTCAACGCGGCCGAACTGAAGGCCATCCGCACCGGACTGGAGGAGATCGGCGGGGAGATCGCCGCCGGAAAATTCCAGTGGAAGCTCGAACTTGAGGATGTCCACATGAACATCGAGGCCGAGCTGACCAAGCGCGTTCCGGCCGGGGCGAAGCTCCACACGGGCCGCTCCCGGAACGACCAGGTCGCGGTCGATGTGCGGCTGTGGCTGCGCGACGAGATTGAGGCGCTCGATGGCGAACTGCACGCGCTCCAGCGCGCACTGGTGGACCTTGGCGCCCGTCACGCCGATGTCATCATCCCCGGTTACACCCACCTACAGCGCGCCCAGCCGGTCTATTTCGCGCACCATTGCCTCGCCTACGTAGAGATGCTGGCGCGGGATATCGAACGCTTTGAGGACTGCTGGTCGCGTGTGAACGTCTGCCCGCTCGGTTCCGGCGCCATCGCTGGCAGCACGCTGCCGCTGGACCGCGAATTCGTGGCGGAACTGCTCGAGTTCACCGACCCGCGCACCGGCAAGCCCCGCGTGACGCAGAACTCGATGGACGGTGTGAGCGACCGGGACTTCATGGTGGAATTCGCCGCCGCCGCGGCGTTGCTGGCGGTGCACCTGAGCCGGCTCAGCGAGGACCTTATCCTGTGGGTCAGCAGCGAGTTCGGCTTCATCAAGATTGCCGATGCCTACACGACCGGCTCGTCGCTCATGCCACAGAAGAAAAATCCCGACGTGGCCGAACTCACCCGGGGCAAGACAGGCCGCGTGGTGGGCAACCTGATGTCGCTGCTCACGCTCCTGAAGGGCCTGCCTATGACCTACAACCGCGACCTGCAGGAGGACAAGGAGCGGCTCTTCGACACCGCGGACACCGTGCGCGGCTGCGTGCGCCTGATGGCCGGCATGCTGGCCAACACCTCGGTCAATGCCGCGGCCTGCGCCCGGGCGGCCGCCGATCCGCTCCTGCTCGCGACCGACCTCGCGGATTATCTCGTGCGGAAGGGCATGCCATTCCGCGAGGCGCATCACATCGTTGGCTCCGTCGTTGGTCTCGCGGAGATGACCGGCAAGGCGTTGAACGAGCTGTCGCTGGAAGATTTCCGGGGCGTCTCCGACCGGTTCGGTCCGGATGTGACGGATATCTTCGACCTGCGAAAGGCGATGGCGCGACGTCAACTCACGGGAGCGCCCGGCACCAAGGAGCTGAAGCGCCAGTTGGCCCGGTGGCAGAAGCACCTGGGCCGGAGCTGAGCCTTTCCGCTTCAGCGCGACGTTCCAGACTGGCCGCCGGGCTCACCGAGGATAGAGCCAGTGGGGGCGGCTGCGTTCGTTGAACTTCGCCAGTCCATCGCGCCAGCGAGCCTGGATTTCCGCCAGTGGCTTGCCGGCTTGGATGGCCTTCAGTGTATCGGCGTCGCCAAGCAGGCGGGATATCTTCTCCAGTTTCACCTGCTCGCCGTAGAGGCGGTGCAGGGTCGTGGCCAGCGTCACGCCGAGGTCGGCCGCGCGAAAGGCGTCGCGGTCGGTGAGGAGGAACTGCACGCCGCGGCATTCCTGATTCGCGAAGACGCTCGCGGTGGGCGTGAAGCGCACCGGCACGCAGCGCACGCCTGGCAAGGCGGCGCGGTTTACTTCGGCTGCGAGTTGGCGGTCGTCGATGTAGGGCGCGCCCAGCAGTTCGAACGGTGTGCCGGTGCCGCGGCCCACGCTTAGCTGGCAGAATTCCAGCACGCCGACGCCGGGATACAGCGTGGCTTCCGTGAGACTCCGCATGTTGGGCGAAGGATTCCGCCAGGGCAGTCCGGTTTCGTCGAACCACTGTGCCGGCGACCACCCCTCGCAGGGGATCACGGTGAGATCCGCCCCGAATTTCCGTTCGGCGTTGAACAGTTTGGCCAGTTCGCCCTTGGTGAGTCCGTGGCGCAGCGGGATCTCGTGCCACGCCACAAAGCTGCGTTCACCGGTGAGCAACGGTCCTTCCACCAGGCCGCCGAGGGGATTCACGCGGTCCAGCACGAAGAACGGGACCTTGGCCTGGGCGGCGGCTTCGAGGCAGTTCCCCATTGTGGAGATGTAGGTGTAGAAGCGGCAGCCGATGTCCTGGATGTCGAAGACGAGCACATCCAAGCCCGCCAGATGCTCAGGGGCCGGCGCCCGGCGCTGGCCGTAGAGGCTGTAAACCGGCAGGCCGGTCTGCTCGTCGGTGGAATCGTTGATCTTCTCCTGGTCGAGGGCGCCGCGGATGCCGTGCTCGGGACTGAAGAGCGCGACCAGTTTAACGCCTTCCGCGCGGTGCATCAGGTCAATGGTCGGATTGCGCTCACGGTCCTGCCCGGTGTGGTTGGTGACGAGTCCGACTCGCTTGCCCCGCAGACGGCGGAAACCGTCGCGCTTCAGCACATCGATCCCGTTAAGCGCGGCGCCATTGGTCAGGCCGGTCTTTCGGGGAGTGGTTGGGCTGTTGGGGGCGGGCGCTGCGGGTGAAGGGTCCAGGGCGCCTTCCACTCCGAGAAAGTTGAAGTTCTTCACGGCCAACGCCGCGAGGGAACCGAGCTGGCGGCGCAGGGCCAGAATGTTGCCGGCCTCGCTCGGGTGATTCCGGTTCGAAAGGAAGATCACGAACGTTTCCGAGAATGGATCAATCCAAAGGCTCGTGCCGGTCCAGCCGGTGTGGCCGTAGCCGCCGACGGGGAAATTCGTGCCGCGCTGGCCAGCGTAGGCGGAATCGATGTCCCAGCCCAGTCCGCGCCGGGGCAGTCCGAGGGGAGACTGCACGCTGGTCATCAGCTTCACGGTCTCCGGCTTGAAGAGGCGCACGCCGTCGAGTGCGCCGCCGCCGAGCATCATGCGACTGAAGCGAGCGAGGTCCGCCGCCGTGGTGAACAGGCCCGCGTGCCCGGCGACCCCACCCATGAACCGCGCCGTGGGATCATGGACGACTCCGCGCAGAACTACGCCGACGTTGGTCAGCGCTTCGGTCGGGGCGATGCGATTCGTAGGTGCGGAGAAGAGCGAGGTGATCGCGTTGGTCGGCAGCCCGAGCGGCCGCGTGGGGGTGTAGCGACGATAGCCGGTGTTCGTCATGCCGAGCGGCCGGTAGATCTCTCGCGCGCAAAATTCCTCCAGTGGTTCGCCGGTGACGCGTTCCACCACGAAGCCGAGCACGATGAAATTGATGTCACTGTAGCGGAACAGGCTGTTGGGTTTGTCCGGCATCGGCTCGGCACACGCGACGGTCAGCGCAGTGGCATGGCCAAGCCAGGGTTCGGTCCGCGGCAGGCTGGGCCGCAGGCCGGACGAATGGGTCATCAGGTTGCGGATGGTGATCGCCTCCTTCCCCTTGCCGGTGAACTCCGGGAGGTAATTCGTCACCGCCGCATCCACGGAGACCTTGCCGGCCTCGATCAGCTTCATCATCGCTGGCGTGGTGGCGATCACTTTGGTCAGGGAAGCGGCGTCGAAGACCGTGTCCTCCGCCATGGGTTCCGCGGCCGGGGTGACCGCCCGCTGACCGTAGGCCTGACGGTAGGCCGCGCCACGGCGTTCCAGCCACAGCACGGCCCCGGGTGCCCGGTTGCTGGCGAGGGCGGCGCTGATGGCGGCATCCATTTCCGCGAGCCGACCGGGGCGGAATTCTTCGGCGGGACTGCGGGCCGCCGGCCCCGGCGTGGGAGCGCTGGCACCGGTCGGTGCGGCCGGAACCGTCGGCACAATCTTGGGCTCCGGTCGGCAGGCGGACAGCAGCACGGCCAAGCCCGCGAGGCAGCCGAGAAAGAGACGCGCGCGAAGCATGGCGTGACGTTGCCGCCGCGCGGCAGAGGCGTCGAGCACGGTCACCGGAGTTGATCAGCCCGTGCGGCCCTTGCGCCAAACCAAACCCAAGACTGCGCCGCCGAAGGTCATCAGCACAATGGGAGACGGTTCCGGCACGACGGCCCCGAATGCAGCGTTCGGGGTGCGAAACACAAAGAGGTCGCCGTCCTGGGGAAACGCGGATGGCTGGCTCGGCCCGATGTTTCCCCAATCCGGCCTCAATCCGAGGCTGCGCATCACCTCAAAATACCGCTCATCCCGACCATGACGGACCTCAAACGGCGCGGTCTTTCCCGCATCCGGTGTCAGGCTCAGGCCGCCACCGGTGGTTCCGATGATGGTGATCGGCGTTCCGTTGACGCTGCCTGACACTTTGCCGGCACTGAGGATGAACAGGGCTCCCTCGGAGCCGCCCGGCAGGGCGAATTCCACGGTGGTTGAATGCGCCAGCCGCACCTGTCCCTGTCCTCCTGGCAGTTCGACCACCACCTCGCTGTCGGAGTCAGTCATGATCAACGATCCCGGCGCCACCGAATCGCCCGTGCGGGCAGGCTTCCACGGGTCGTTTTCGCGTGCCTGCACCAAAGCGCCTTCGCCTGAGACGGTCAACGTTGCGGTGGCAGCACCGGGTTCCGCCGCGGGCGACTGCTCGTATTTTAGCATGCGCGGCCGATACGCGATGCAGCCGCTCCCCATCGTCAGAATGATCAGAAATGCGACTGTTCGGAGAAAGAAGGCCCGGTGCATGGGGAATGTCGCCTATATGGAGGAGCCATCCCCGCGGAGCAATTCCGAACTTCAGTTCCGTTGCCAGAGAAACACCGCGAACCCGGCCGCAATCAGGCCCAACAACGTCCACGCCTCGAACGAAAGCGAGAAACGCTCCGGCTCCGGCGGCGGCGGAATCGGCCCGAAGCCCAGTTCATAGACATCCGGACGGGGCTGGAATCCGGCCCAGTCGGATACCAGACCAAGCCGTTCCAGTTCGGCGTAGTGACGTTCGTCGCGGCCGTGCCGGAACTCGAAGGGGGCGCTTTCTCCCGGCGGGGTGGTGAGGCTCAGCTTGCGGCCGCACGAACTGGCAATCTCCAGCGAGCTGCGGTTGATCTCACCGGTGACCCGGCCGGAAGTGAGGACGAGGTGGATTCCCTCGGCCTGATTCCAGCGGGTGAACTCCACCACGGTGCCCCGCAACACGTTCACCGTGCCCAGGCCGCCGGGCAGTTCGATCACGGCGGCGCTGCCCGGTTCGGTCATCAGCAACGAGTTCAGACCGATCCGGTCACCGCCCTTTACCGGCCGCCAAGTGTCGCTCTTCTTGGCCTGCTGCCACACGCCCTCGCCGGCCACCACGACGGTTGCTGCGTTGGGATTGAGCAGACTCTGCGACCATTCGTAGGAAAGGTCGGTCGCGGCGGCGGTTCGCAGGACCGTTCCCAACCACAGGAACAGCCCCAAAAGGAACCACCGGCCGGTTGGAAGTCCGGTCGGCATCTGCGCTGCTGACATCTTTCCCGCGGAATCCGGCCGGCTCAAGCACAAGGCGGGCACAGGTGGCAATGATTTGAAGCCACGCTCGAGAACCGGCGTGGCCAACCTTGCCGCCCGGAACCTAAGCTTGCCCTGTCGCCGGTCTGCCGCTGCCGGCAGCGGTCAGTCCTCGCTGAACAGGTATTCGAGGTCGTCCTTCGACAGGTTGCTGGCGAAGCCTTCCTCGCCGAGCACGTCGGCGATCTGCTGCGATTTCTTCTGCTGCAGGTCCCAGATCTTCTCCTCGACGGTGCCGGGGGCAATAAGCCGGTAGGCATTCACCGTGCGGGTTTGGCCGATGCGGTGCGACCGGTCGATGGCCTGCGCCTCGACGGCGGGATTCCACCACGGATCGTAGAGGATCACGTAGCTGGCATTGGTCAGGTTCAGGCCGGTGCCGGCGGCGCGCAGTGACAGCAGGAAGACGCACTGGTCGGGATCGGCCTGGAAGGCGTTGACGACGTCCTGCCGGCCCTTGGTCTCGCCGGTGAGGATGTGCGTCTTGATGCCGCGCTCCTTGCAGGCGTTCTCGATGAGCTTGAGCATCTCCACGAACTGCGAGAACAGCAGCACCTTGTTGCCGGACTGCAGGATCGGCTCGAGGAGCTCGAACAGCGTGTCGGTCTTGCCGCTCGCGCTGTCGTTGCCGACGAGCTTCGGATGGCAGCAGATCTGCCGCAGGCGGGTGAGCGCCGCGAGGACGTGCATCTTCGACTTGGCGACGCCCTTCTCCTGAAGTGCCTTCATCACCTGGTCGCGGCTGCGGCGCAGTTCGGCCAGGTAGAGCTTGCGCTGTTCCTCGTCGAGCTCGCAGTCGCGGCGTTCCTCGATGCGATCGGGCAGGTCCTTCGCGACCTGCTTCTTCAGGCGGCGCAGCATCAGCGGCCGGAGCTTGGCGCTCAGGCGTCGGCGGGCGGTGCTCGCCTCCCATTCGGGGCCGTCGCCCTTCGGTTCGTAGGTTTCGTGGAAGGTCGTCTGGCTGCCGAGGTAGGTCGGATGGATGAAGTCCACGATCGACCACAGGTCGAGCAGGCGGTTCTCCAGCGGCGTGCCGGTGAGCGCGAGCCGCTGGTCGGATTCGATCTCCTTCACCGCAATCGTGACCTGGGCGTTCGGATTCTTGATGAACTGCGCCTCGTCCAGCACCAGCGCACGGAAGTCGAATTTCGAGAGTTCCTCCAGGTCGCGGCGGAGGATGGCGTAATTGGTCACGACGATGTCGTGCTCGGGGATCTGCCTGCGGAGATTGTGCCGTGCCTGGCCGGACTGGAGCACCAGCACCTTGAAATGCGGGGTGAACTTCTCGGCCTCACGGCGCCAGTTGTGCAGCACGGAGGCCGGGCACAGCACCAGGGACGGCTTGCGGTCCTTCTTGTGCTGCTCGTGCAGCCACGAAAGCCACGAAAGCGTCTGGAGCGTTTTTCCAAGGCCCATGTCGTCGGCCAGAATGCCGCCGAGGCGCAGGCGGGAGAGGTTGCAGAGGAAGTCGAAACCGTCCTTCTGGTAGGGACGCAGGTCGGCCTTCACCAGGTCGGGCAATTTGGTGTCCGGCACGCCCTTGAAGCCGTTCAGCTTTTCCTTCAGCGCGGCGACCGCCTTGGCGGAACCGAGGTCGGCGAGGGTGTTCTCGTCGAGTTGCGTGGCGTGCAGGAGCGACGCCTTCTGCGCATCCGGATCAAGGCCCTCCAGGCCCAGTGTGGCGGCGGTTTCGTGCGCCTTGCGGTTGGCTTCCACGTCAATTTCCACCCAGCCGCCGTCCGGCAGTTTGACGAAGCGCGTGGTCGAGGCGGCGAGCCGCTGCAGGTCCGCGTGGGAGAGCTTCAAGCCTTCCGCCTCCCATTCCGCGCTGACGCTCAGCCAATCAATGCCGGAACCCTTCAGCACCAGCTTCGGCTTCACGAGGCGGCGGTTGAGGAACAGGCGCTGGAACGGCGGGTTGCCGAGGAAATCAGCCTCCCGCGGACGGTCGGCCCAGGCACCGGCGAGCGCGCTGAGGAAACTCTCGTTGGCATCCCCCACCCAGAGTCCGGGGTCCGGTGTGAACCAGTCGAGCTGCTGGAGCCACTGGATCGACGCGGTGATCCGAGGGTCGTCGAGCACCTCGGGACGGTCGGCCGACTTCTTGGTCGGCTTGGTCCGCGCCCATTCGTGACCGCTCCACTGCCATTCGGTGCCATCCTTCTCGCTGGTGGCCAACAGGCGCAGCCGGACCACCTCGTCCGCGAGCTCGAACACGAACTGCGGCCTGGCGGGATGGGTGATGCAAAGCTGGCTCCAGTCGGCCTCCGCGAGCGCCTTCGTGGCGGCGGCGGTTTCCCGGTCGCCCTTGGGCTTCGAGGACTGCGAACGGCGCAGCTCGGTCAGCAGACGATGCGACAGCTTCTTCACCGGCAGGACCGGACGCTCTGCCCACGGACCGAGCAGCGAGGCCGGCGGCGCGTTGCGCAGGATATAGAATTCACCCTCCACCAGCACGATCACCGGCTGGCCGATGAAGAAGCGGCAATCCTTGAGCGGCTTGGTCTGGCCGTCCGGCAGCGTCAGCAGATGGGTGAAGCTCAGTTCGTCCTCGATGGTGTCGAGGTGCGGCTTCAGTTCCACGAGCTGGCCGTGAAACTGGAGATTGATCGCCTGGCCCTGAAGTTCGAGCCGGGAACCGTGGGCCCACATCGCGAGCCACGTCAGCAGGTCCGCACCCTCCAGCAGCAGAACTTCGCCTTCCTTGACCTTCTCGGACCAGTTGCCGTGCAGCCAGTCGATCACCGCCCAGTCCTCGGCCGGGAACAGCTCGGCCTCGTGCGCGGCGCGCGTCCGCAGTTCGCAGAGATCCGACAGGAACCGCTCCTTCTCGCCGGAACGCGAACGGAACAGCATGAACTTCACCGCCAGCCGCCACTGGTTCTTTTCCTCGCTTACGCGCTGCGGTTCGCAGATCACGCGCAGGCCAGCCTTGGGAGCATCCAAGTGCGCGTGAGTCGCCGGCAGCAGCCAGTTCTCCAGCTCCTGCACGAACTCCGTCTCCTTCTCCGACTGCTCCACTTCCTGGAAGCGGTCAAAGTTCGCGTGCGTCAGCAGCTCGGTCGGCAACGACCGGTTCGCCCGGAGGAACAGCATGGCGACCTCCTCAAGACGGGTCTTGCCGTTGGAGTTCTGGATGCGCGACCACCAGTCCGTGGCGCCGAAGTCGCTCCGGCGCAGCGACAGCTTCTCGAGGTAATCGTCGAAGAGCAGGTAGGCCCGCTGCGGATCGGCGCAGGCCGAGAGGTTCTTCAGCACCGTCTCGCGCTCGGCGACCTTGTCCTTCGAGTCGGCGAGCTGCCGCCGCAGGTCGGCGAAGTCCCCGTAGGTCGAGTTGAGCACCTTGTGGTGGGCATCGTATTTCGTGGCCGCGACCACCGGCTTGGTGGTCGTGCGTGTGGACCGGATTCCTCTAGGCATGTCTGTCTGTCCCCGTCGCCAAGGCGGCAAAGGACGCCGGATTGTATCCGTAAGGGTGGCGGGGACGGTCAACAATGAATTGTTCCTTGAGGCGTGGCTTCCGTTCGTATCGGACGTCGTCATGCAAGCGCCAAATTCCCGGCCCGACCGGTGGATTGGAAACACCAGGGCTTCGGGACGCCCACCGGCTTGCTCCGGCCGGCGCCGCTTCCTAAGTTCCGCCCATGCAACTGACCGCGGAACAACAGGTGACCGCCCGGCAATGGCTCGCCGACGGCATGAAACTTTCCGACTTCCAGAAACGCGTGGAAGCCGACTTCGGCCTCAAGCTGACCTACATGGAAACCCGTTTTCTTGTGGACGACCTCAAGGTCCTGCCCAAGGACCCGGAGCCGCCCAAGAAGGAGGAACCCAAGCCTGAGCCCGCGGCCGCGGCCGCGCCGGCCGAGCCTGCGCCCGCTGCGGGAGGCGTTTCGCTGACCGTGGACGCAGTGACCCGGCCCGGCATGCTGGTAAGCGGCCGCGTGTCCTTCAGCGACGGCCAGGGCGGCATGTGGTATCTTGACCAATACGGCCGGCCTGGCTTCGCGCCCGACACCAAGGGCTACCGCCCGTCCCAGACCGACATGCAGGACTTCCAGATGGCGCTCGAGAAGGAACTCATGCGGCTGGGGATGTAGGTGGCGGTGGGGCGATAAACCATCGAACCCCGCCTCAGCGTGACGCTCCTGATTCCATTCACGGTCGGACGGCCGCTGCAGCGGTTTCCGTGGGTCACCACCGTCCTGCTGGTCCTCTGCGGGATTGGCTTCGGACTCGGAAAGTTGTTCGGCGAAGAGCGGGTGTTTCGGGAATGGGGATTCACCCCGGGCTCGTTCGATGTGGTCACCTTGGTCACCAGCCTGTTCCTCCATGCTGGATGGCTTCACTTGCTGGGCAACGCGCTCTATCTCTACCTGTTCTGCGCCTGCATCGAGGACCTCCTCGGGCGGGTCCGGTTTGTGGTTTTCTATTTCTCCGGAGGGGGGCTGGCGGCCTTGGCGGAAGGGCTTCTCCAGCCGAACTTGGCCGGCGTGCCCATGATCGGCGCATCCGGCGCGGTTTCCGCGTGCCTCGGTTGTGCCGCCATTTTGCTGCCAAAGGTTGCCGTCGAAGTGCGCCTGTTTTATCTCTCCGAACTTTTCTTTTTTCGCGGCGGCATCCGGAAGTTTTCCGTGCCGCTATGGGTGCTGACTTTGGCGTGGTTCGCCGAGGATCTTTACGGCCTGTTTCACCCCGGTGCGGGTGATGGAAACGCCACCGCCTTCGGCGCCCACGTGGCCGGATTTGCCTTCGGTCTGTTGGCCGGCTGGGCGGCGCGACGGTGGTGTCCCGATTGCCAAGCGCAGTCAGAAACCTTGACGCCACTCCCCAACGAACCGCCGGGGGACCCGTTTGTGGTGCCGGAATCCCACGGACAAAACTGCCCGGAGGAGACGAACATGCATCGGCTGCTCGGGTTTGTTGTGGGCGCTGTGCTTGGCCTCGCTGTCGCGATGTTTTTGCTGGAACTGAATAGCTTGGGCGGCCTCGCGCTTTGCGCGGTCACCGGCGGTGTTGCCACCGCCATCCTTGCCGGTCGGAGCCGCCAGCGGTTTTGGTCGGCCCTCGGCAACTGGTTCCGGGACTGATCACCGCTTCCCCAGCAGGAATGCCAGCAGGTGGTTGAAGTCCGCTTCCGGGATGCTATCGCCGAAGTTGTCCGGCATGAGCGACAGTTTGCTCTCGGCGCGTTCCTGCACGTCTTTCTTGGGGACGGTGAATTCCTGGCCGGCGGCGTTGGCCATCACCAGCAGTTCGCCTTCCTCACGCCGGAACAGCCCGCTCACCGCCTCGCCGTCCTTCAGCGTGAGCGTGGTGGTGGCGAAGGCGTGGTCCACGTTGCGGTTCGGGTCGAGGATGTCCTCGCACAGGCGCTCCACGCCGCGGTTGCCGATCCCCGTGAGCTGCGGCCCCACGAGCCCGCCCACGCCGGCGACCTGGTGGCAGGCCTGGCAGTTCTGTTGGAACACGCGCTGGCCTTCCGTAGCGCTGGCTTTGGCCGAGGCGAACGCGGTGCGCCGGGCGGCCAACAGCTTCTCGCGGGCCTCATCCGGCGGGGCGAGTTCCCGGGTGAGCGTCTCGATCCGCGCCTGCCAGTTGTCCGGGTTGGCGCGCTGGAACCGGTTGCGGGCACCCGTGAGTTGCAGGATGCGCGGTGACGCCAGGCCCTTCTCGACGGCCTGGAGGAAAGCCTCCGCGCCGTCGCGGTTGGCGGTCAGGGCCACGGCCCAGGCCTGCTGGATGCGGTAGGGCACATCCTTCAGGGCGGCGACCACGGCGCTGCGGCTCTCGGCGGTGTTCAAGTCGGCGAGGATCACTCCCAGACGCTCGCGCACGTTTAGCGGCTGCGTGCCGTCGGCCAGCAGCGGCGAAAGGGCGGTGACGGCGTCCGCCGGATTCAGGCCGGCCAGCCCCTTCGCAGCGGCGGAGCGCAGGTCGGCATCGCCGGAACGCAGGGCAAGTTGCCGCAGCTTCGGCGCTGCTTCCCGGAGGCCCAGACGCGCGGCCAGTTCTGCGGCGCCCGCGGTGCGGTCGGCGAGGGCGCGCGGCGACGCGGACGGCAACTCGGGTGCACCCTCCAGATCGCCGATCGCGAGCCAAGCGTAGGCGTCGCCGGTGTCGGCGTCGGTCACTTCGAGCATCACCCGTTTGCCGGCGTGCGGCGCGGTGTCCCAGGTGATCTGGGTCACCGCGTCATTCCGCGGCGGCCACGCCTCGAACAGCACGGCGCCCGTGGTGGCCTCGCGTAACCGGGCGGCGTTGACCTTCTTCGCCGGCTTGTCCGGATAACCGTCGTGACCGCAGAGCCAGAAACTCACCTTGGCGCCGGCGGCGAATTCGGGTGACCGCAGCACGCCGGTCTTCTGCTCGCCGCGCATGAGGCTGGAGAGCACGCGGACGGTCCGGCCATCGCTGCGCTTACGATCCTGGAAATCCCACGGGTTCTCAGTAGCGGCTTCGAGCGGCGTGTTGCTCCACGCGGAAGCCACCCCGCCGCCGAGCAGTTGCCCGACCAGTTCGGCGCCCCACGACTTCAGTGTGGCCGGCAGGGCCAGGCCACGCTGCTGGAGTCCCTGATCCACCGCGCGGAACAGGCCGAGCTGGAAGTCGGTCTGCGCGGCGAACTTCGTGCGGACGAACTCCGCCAGCTTCGGGAGATCGGCCTCCGGCGCGTAACGGGCGGCGTGTTTCAGCGCATCGCCGAGCGAAGGCGAGCTCGCGTCGGACAGGCTGCCCAGGCGGGCGAGCAGGAAGCTCGCGGCCTGCGGTATCGGCACGGCGAGGCACACGTCGGCGAAGGCGCGCTGGTCGGCCTCGGACCAATCCTTGTTCGCCAGCACCTGATCGAAGATCGCGGGCACCTTCAGGTGATCGCGCAGGGACTTGCGGAGCACGTAAACGAGATGGGTGTCGGCGGGATCGGCCTTGGCGAGGGCGGCGAGGAGCGGGCGGACACTGTTCTGGTGCGGGAGATTGCCGAGGGATTCGGCGGCACAGCGCCGGACGAGCGCATCCGGGTCCTTCAGTCCATCGGAGGCCAGCACCTGAGCGCCTTGGAAGAAATCTTCGGGCACGGGAAGTTTACGAGCGGCCTGATAGAGCACATCGGCAGCAAGGCGCTGGGCGTGGATACGGACCAGCGGGTCGCCATCCTGCGCGGCACCCGACAAATCAGAGGCAGCCAGTGCACTGAACCGCTGAAGCATCCAGAGCGAGTGGATCTGCTGGAACATATTAACGGGCTTCCTCAACGCGGCGCGGATGGGATGCCTCGCAGTTTCACCATAACGATCCTGAATCTCCGCCATTGCCATCAACCGGCGCGTGAGGTTGGGCGAGCCGAGTTCCGTGATCAACCCGTCGAGATCCTGCGCCAAGGCCGGATTCCGCAGCTTCGGCTTCCCATCTTCGCCCTTGTAAACCACGCGCCAGATGCGGCCGCGTTCACGGTCGCGGCCGGGATGCGTGAGTGGGACTTCGTAGTGGCCGATGATGCGGTTGTAGAAGTCGGCGATGTAGAGCGCGCCGTCGGGCCCGAGAAGGTTGTCCACGGGCCGGAACCACGGATCGGTCGTGGTGAGGAAATCGGGCTGCTCGATCGCCTTGGGCGTGGAGCCAATGAAGGTGATCTGGTCGCGGTTCAGCCGGCTGGTCATCACGTTGCCGATCATGAACGTGTCCCGGTATTCGGCCGGCCACAGGTCGTCGCTGTAGTAGAAGGCCCCATCGATGGCGGTGCTGCCGTGCGCGTGCTCCAGCATCACGGGCGCGAAGCCGAGTCCGTCATGCGGCTTGCCAAAGCTCGGATACCAGCCGCCGGTGAGAAGCTGGTAGATGGGCGCGCTGTGGCAGTCGCTGGAGTAGAGATTACCGCGGGCGTCCCACGCGAGGCCGAACGGGTTCACCTGCCCGTGCGTGTGGTGCTCGATGCGCGAGCCGTCGAGGCGGATGCGGTAGGTGTTGCCGGAGTTGAGGTCCACATGGCTGCCGTCGCGGGCGGTGACGTGCGAGTCGTTGTTGAAACCGTGTGTGACGTAAAGCCAGCCGTCGAAGCCGCGGCGGAACGAGGCCTGGTTGCCGTGCGTGTCGCGCGTGTGGTCAAAGGGACCGTAGAGCGGCGTGCGCTTGTCGGCCTGGTTGTCACCGTCGGTGTCTTCCAACAGCCAGATGTGGGGAATGCTCCAGACCAGGGCCTTCCAGTGCCTGTCGTCGTTGCGGAACGGATAGATGCCGATGGGGATGTTCAGACCGTCGGCAAATTGGGTGACCTTGCGGGCGCGACCGTCGAGACCGAAGTCCTCGAAGATCATCAGTCGGTCGCGGGCGGGACGATTCGTCGGCGCGGCCCACGGGTATTCGATACTGGTGGTGACCCAGAGCCGGCCGGTGGCGTCGAACGCCATATTCATCGGCTTGTTGATGTCCGGTTCCGCGGCGACGAGCTGGATCTCGAAGCCGGGCGGCAGCTTGAACTTCGCCTGCTGTTCCGGCGGCGTCAGAGGTTCGGTGGTGCGAACGCCGAGGGCGAGTTCGGCTTCGGACAGTTCGGCGCCCACGACCGGGAGCGCCGGCAACGCGGCGGCGAATGCGAGGCAACAGGCAAGGCGACGACGAAAACTCACAGGGCTCACGGACGCGGAGGCTAGCGGGGAATTCACCGGCGCAAAGGCGGAAGGCACGCATGAACCTCCTATGGCGCACCCAGATGAAGCCGGTGGCAGCGGGTGACCCTTGTCGTGTGAGGGGAGTAAAGTTTGCCGGCGATTCTGCCGAAATTCTCACCATCCGGTGGCGGCAACGCCATCGGACGGCCTTGGCGGTGCCGGAACATTGGCCGTGAACGAGTTCATTGGTGAGGGCCGCGTTACCCGCATCTGGCGTTCCCCATCCCGGTCCGGCGCCGTCAGGCCAAGGGCGCTTTCCGGTCAACGGATCAGCGTCCGAATCAATTCCTCCGCTTCGGACCAGCCGGGACGTAATTCCAAGGCCCGGCGCGCGGCGGTCCGCGCTTCTTCCCGCTGCCCCAGTTCCGCATGAACCGTCGCGCGGGCATACGGGATCTGGGCATCCTGTGCGTCAGCGGACTCGGCTTGCAGCAGCGCCGTCAACGCCCGTTCCCGGTCGCCGCGTCCGTGCAGCAGCAATCCCAGATTGTAAGCCGCCCGGGCGTGTTTCGGATTCAAGCGGAGCGCTGCCTCAAGCTCCGGCTGAATCCGTTCCGGCCGGCCGGCTTCGCCATAAGCGAGCGCCAGCAAGAACCGGAACTCCGCCTCCTTGGGGTCGAGGCGCGCGGCGGTTTCAAGCTCGGCCACGGCTCCGGTTGCGTCTCCGGCCTGACTGAGAGCGACGGCCAACTCGCGGCGCAGGGGCGGGGAATTCGGATCCCAGGCCGCCGCCCGGCGGAAGTGTTCCAGTGCCTTGGGCAGTTCGTTCCGGCTCGCGTGGTAATGTCCCAGCCGCAATTGTCCGAGCGGCTGATCCGACTGGAAGTCCAGCGAGTGATGCAGCTCGCGACCGGCGCGGGATTCCAGATTGAGCTGGCTCCGCAAAGTCCACGCCGCCGCGACCCGCACACTCCGGTCGGCGTCCTCGAGTCGAGCCGCAACCGCGTCGCGGGCCGGCCCGGCGTCAGCCGATGCAAGCGGTTCCATGGCCCGGACCACGTTGGCGCGAACCAGGGCGTTGGTGTGAGCCGCGAGCCCCCGGACTGCCTCCTCCACCGCCGGTTCGTGGACCCACGGCTCCAGCATCCGGACCGCGACGGACTGCCAGAACGGCGCCGCGTTGGTGCGCAGCAGCTCCAGAAGCGGTGAGACCGCGCTCCGCTCGTTGCGCCGGGCGGCGGCAATCCAGCGGGCGCGTTCGCGAGTCGGGCGCGCGAGCTTCGCCCCATACCACTTCTCCGCGGCCGTCCGGGCCCACGCGGTGTCGCGGTCGGTGTGGCACCGGTTACAGGCGTTCGGAATGCCAAGGTCTTCGGTCAGCACCGGGTCAGGGATTGTGAAGCCGTGGTCGTGCCGCCGGTGCCGCTGCATAAAGGTTGTCTGCGGCATGTGGCAGTTCACGCACTGCGACCCGGCGCTGTCGGCCCGGTGAAACGTGTGCGCCTCGGGATTGATCACGGGGGCCCCGTTGGCGCCGCCGGCATGGCAGCGCTGACACAGGGCGTTGCCGGGAAGCAGCGTCTTCGCCGAGTGCGGCTGATGGCAGTCGCCGCAACGCACACCCGCCGCGTGCATCCGGCTGCTGAGGAACGACGCGAACTCGTAGTCCTCCTCCCGCACCTGGCCATCGGCGAAGTAGTTTTCGGTCTCGTCCACCGTCGCCAACGCAAAGTGGTCGGTGAACGCATCGCCCGGAACGAACCGTCCCGTCAGCTCGGCTCGGCGCGAATGGCAGGTGCCGCAGGTGTCGAGCTTCTGTCCCGGCGTCAGTTTGGCGAGCGTGGGATCCGGCGTTGTGGCACCGGGATTTGAACGCCGCCACTCGACGTGCGCACGGGCGGGTCCGTGGCAGGCTTCGCAGCCGACGCCGGGCTCGGCCATCGCGGTGCGGTAGGAATCCGTGGCCGGCTCGTAGTTCTTCCGCAGCGCCGTGTTGTGGCAGTCGGCGCACATGGAATTCCAGTTCATGCCCCGGCCGGTCCAGTGGCCCCATTCGCCGCCACGGCGATCCTCGGTGCCGAACACGTTGAACCATTCTGCACGGTGCGGGTCCCAAGAGGCTTCGAGCGTCTGCCAGCGTCCGCGGTCGCCCGCGACCAGGAACTGCCGCAGCGGGCTTTCCCCGAGCACCCGTGCGACCGGGACGGTGACCGGGGTCTGGGCGAGGCCGTGGGTGGTCACCACCGGTTGGGCGGTCGCCCATTCGACGCGGGTGGTGTGGGAACCATCCCGAAACTCCCGCGTCGGTCGAAACGCCGGGGCGTCGAGCGCCAGCGCAATGGGCCGTTCGGCGAGCGCATGGTGTGATTGCCGCCACAGATCGTAGGTCGCGCGGTGACATTCGGCACACGCGGCAGATCCTGCGTAGGCCGTCAGTGGAACCGGCGCGTCCGAGACCGTTGCCTTGGCCGAATCCGATACCGGACTTCGTTTGCAGCCTCCGGCCAGCAACAGCCCCATGAGAAGCAGCCACCCGCCGACGCGGTTCCACCTGGCTCGCGCGGAGGCGGGGCCGGCCGGGATCGCGGATTTCGGAGGAGGGAACCGCATGACCCGGCCATCAGACACCGCCGGCATGGCCAACCGGAAACAGAAAAACCGCCGCGGTCTTCTTGCCGCGACGGTCACAGTGCGTCGATTCGCTGCGGACTGGGAATCACTCGGCGGCCGATTTGCGCTGCGGGCGCTTGCCCTCGCCCTCGCCGCGGGGGCCGCCGGATCCGCCCGGACCGCGCTGTCCGTCGGGACGTCCGGGGCGGATTTCCTCGGCGGTCAGCTTGCCGTCGCCGTTCTTGTCGAGGGCGAGCAGAGCCTTGGCAGCACCGTTGATCTCGGCCTCGTCGATCACGCCATCGCTGTTGGCGTCGAGAGCGGCGATGACCGGAGAACGGCCCATGCCGCCGCCAAGACCGCGGCCGGGGCGACCTTCGGGCGGCTGACTGTCTTGGGCGACCGCCGAGCAGGTGGCGGCACCGAGCAGGAGCGCGAGCAGAGAACGGGAGAGAGACTTCATGGGAATCCTTGGATTATGAGTTTTGGTTTTTCCTTCGCGGCGTTCAGCGCCGCCTTACGTGAAAAGAAGACGGGTGCCCGGTTAAGCCGGTATGAGCCTGACCGGGGAAATTTGTTAAGCCGCGGTAAAACCCCGTCCCCGCGGTGCTCCCGGCATTCACCGCCGTCTTTTGGCATCGGTCGATTGCGGCCGGAAGCCGGCGGGTTTGTCCCGAATCCAGACGACAAACCGGCTGACCTCAGGATGGGCGGCCAGCAGCGGCAGCGTGTTGAATTCGGCGCCCAGCGTCTTCTCCGTGAAGAGCGCATGCACGTGGTCGTGACAGGGGCAGCACAACCCGGCCAGGCGGACGCGTGGTTCGGCGCGGCCAAAGGCCCGACGGGTGCGCAGTTTATTGTGCCGGGCCCGTGGAATCAGGTGATGCCGGCTCAGCAACTCGACCCGACGACCGCACAGTTCGCACGCCGAGGGCGGAACGGGACGTGTCATGGTGACCGCCGGGAGGATTCGTTCGCGGCCGGACAAATCACAGCCTCGGGCGGCGACTTTCAGCCGCAGTGAACCAAAGCGCCGGTTGCCAGGACCGGATTGTTTGGCGCCTCTCGGCGCCGCGGACAGACTGGTAGCCGGCCCAACGTTGGCCTTCCGGTTTCGGATGACAGAGGTGAATATCGGGAGGTTGGTGCCGCGGAAACAGGTCACGCTCGGCAGCGCTGGGCCTCCTCCTGGCCAGCGCCGGCAAAAGAAAAAGACGGCCCGCCTAAACTCAGATGCAAGATACCCCCCCTCGCGATCTGATACGACGGGCCGTCCCCCCTTTCCTTGACCCACCGGTTTCCACCGGCGAGTCCCCCCAAGGGGAAAGTCACTTCACCGCGGCCACTCCGGAATCCACGAGCCGCGGCGTGATGAAGATGATGAGTTCGCGCTTCCGGTTCGCGTTGAACTTGCCGCGGAACAGGTGGCCGAGGAGCGGAATGTCGCCGGCGACGGGGATTTTCCGCTGCGTTTTGGCCGTCTCGTCCTGGATCAGGCCGCCCATGACGACGGTGTCGCCACTGCGGACGCGGATAAGCGACGACGCCTGTTTGATGTCCACGACGGGGGCGTTGGCGTTGCCGTTGGGCGAGGTGAGGGTCTCGACGAGCGAGGTGAGCACCGGCGAGATGTCGAGCGAGACCCAGTCGTCATCGGAGATCTGCGGCGTGATGGCGAGGATGGTGCCGATGGTGATGATGTTGACCATGTCCTGCTGGGCTGCGGCGGTGGTGGCACCGCCGCCGCTGCCGCCGGTCAGCGTATTGGGCAGGAACACGAGCGACTGTTGGAAAAAGGGCCGTTCGGTGCCGACCTTGATGAGAGCCGTCTGGTTGTTGAGCGTGCGGATGCTCGGCTTGGAGACGACCCGGACTTCGCCCTGTTCCTGCAGTGCCTGGAGCAGGACCTTGGTGTTGGCGTTCTTGAAGTCGATCGCGAACGAGCCGTTCTTAAGGTTGAAGCCGCCCGCCGCCGCGGTGGGCGTAGGGGCACCCGCGATCGCCATCTGGCCGCCATACATCTTCACGACCTGCTCCCAGTCCACACCAAGCTGGAACTGGTCGTTGAGGGTGACGTCGTAAAGTCTGGCTTCGATGTCCACCTGGCGCTGGATGGTGTCCTTGAGGCCCTCGAGGTAACTCGCCGTGCGTTCCAACGCTGACGGCTTGTCGGTTACCTGGATCAGGCCGGCGGTCATGTTGATCGCGAGGGAGCCCTTGCCCTTTTCGGTGAGCAGATGGCCGAGTTCCTCGCGCAGTTCCTTCCAGAACTCGACGGGGTTCTCCTGTTGCACGTTTACGGACGACCCCGCCGGTCCGCCGGAGCCGCCATTGGCACCGCCGCCACCGCCGCCACCACCGCCGCCACCACCGCCGCCACCGCCACCGCCACCGCTGGAGCCGCCCCCGGCGCCGCCCCCCGCCCCACCGGCGCTCGCGGACGCCAGATTGGCAGAGCTGCTGCCCTGCCCCTTGCGGATCATGCGGAGGTAGTCCACGCGAAAGGTGCGGGTTTCGGCGGCCCGCACGCGGATGAGATTGTTCTGCTGCTTCCACACGCAGTCGCTCGCGAGCAGGATTGAATCCATCGCCTCGGCAAGGGGCACGTCGCGGATGTCCACGGTAACGGTGCCGGACACGTCGGAATCGGGCACGATGTTGAGCCCGTTGGCGCGGGCGAACATGGCCAGCGCGGACTTCAGCTCGAGATCCTGGGCACGGAAGGAGAAGACCTGTTTGCCCGCCATGCTCTTCTCGGCAATCGCGGGCGCACCCCCATCCGTCGGAGGCGCGGGATCAGCCGGGGCGACCGCCGCCGGAGGCGTGGTCGGAGCCGGAACGGCCGGGGTTTCAGGGTCGGCCGCGACCAAAGTCAACGGGGCGGCCAAAAGGCATCCGGCCAGCCACCAGCACCCAAGATTGGGCCGGGGTTGGGAGGACGCATGACTGGAGCAGGGGGTATGAGTCATGGTTGCTTGAGACTGGCTTGCTGGAGGGGCTTGGACGCAGGGGCGAACGCGGAGGCGCCCGGGTCACCGGCGAAACGGATTTCCTCGACGCCACGGGGCCCGGCAACAAGCACGCGGTCGGCCTCGATGCGGTTGACCGTGAATCCATCCACGATTTCGCCCTCGATGAGAGGCAGGAGGTTGATCACGGCGACCATGCTGCCGGTCTGACGCCATGTGCCCTGAAGTTTCAGGACATCGACCGCGGACGGTCCCTTCGGCGTCTCCGGGGCCGGCGCGGGCGGCGGGGTGAACGGGTCGAGCGGCGGTGACTGCACCCATTCCGGAAAACGCGTGATGTAAAAGGCACGGTCCACCGAACTGCCGGGCGACGCCGGAGTAGCGGAGAGGGCGACGACCGTCGCCGCGCCCGCGACGGGTGTGGCCGCCGCGGGTGTGGCTGCAACTCCGCCCGAAGCCGCTGTCGGAGTGGCCGGAAGCCCAACCGGTGCGGCCGTTTTGGACGCGGCAGCCGCCGGACGTTTCGGGTGCGAGCGGCGGTAAATGGGTTCGCCGATGTTGTAGGCCATCACCCCGAAGGCCACTGCGGCAATGCCGCCCACAACCGCCTTGTTCTGCAGCAGTTTCATGGCTGGGCGGGGTTGGGGTCCGGACTCGGGGCGGCCGCGAGGGCCGGGCCGGCCTCGCCGACCCACACGTTGTAAATGGCGGTGGCGTGCTCAATGCCCCCCGCTTCGGCGGACACGGTCAGCTCAATCAGATCCACCCGGGGTGTCTGGCGGGACACGCCGTGAAAAAACTGGAGCAGCCGCTGGTAAGGCGGGTTGACGGCCATGATGCCCTTGGGCGGGACCAGCTCCAACGTCACGGGCACGATCATGAGTCCGCGTTCGGCCAGGGCTCCGGTGAAGGGTGTCCCGACCTGCGGCGTCACGTCGAACACCAGCGGCACAGCCTGCTGGGCCAGTTGCTCGGTCCAGTTCGACAGCGCATTGGAACTGACCAGCAGGCTCTGCTCCTCCAGCCGCAACGCCTCGAACGTCATGGGCGCATTCGTGGTGTCGAGCTCGCGGTTCATCGCCTCGATCTCGCGGGAAAGCCTTTGGACGGTGACATTGATCTGCTTCGACTCCCGTTGCGCGCGCAACAGGCGGGTGATGCTGAAGGACACCAGCCCGAGCGAAAGCAGGATCGCCACGGCCACGACCAGACGGCGGCCGTGCTGGCGACGAAGCTGGGTGAAGCGGGACGGTCTCATTGCAGGGTTCCTTCGAGGACAAACCGCTGATCGGCTGTCTGCGCGGTCAGGTTAAGCCCCTTTGCCTGGACCCAGCGCGCAAATGCTCCGCCGCCGGCCTCGGACTTGGGCGGTGGGACGGTGGCCGGACCCGCCAGCATCTGCGCCCGCAGCGGACCCGAGGCGAGCCGGGTCGAGAATTCCTTGGCTGACTTCGCCACGACCGCGCTGTCCACGGCGTTCGTGCGGGCACCCGGTTGCAGCCGTCCGCCCACGGTGAAGCGCCAGCCTTCGCCCTCGCGCCGGATCTGCGCCGAGGTCAAAAGCAGGTTGCGGGGACAGGCTTCGCCAAGCTGGCCGAGGAACCACGCCGGCACGGGTGCGAGCCGGTTGTCCTTGAGTTCGCGGATCGCCTGCCGGCGGCTGACGACATCGCCGGTGAGCCGCTGCAATTCGAGGTGCCGACCCTGCAGCTGTGCGGACTGCGATTTCAGCCGCGCCAGGCTGTTGATCTCCTGGCGGGCCAGCGTTTCCAGCAGCACGCCGGTCGCGACGGCCACGACGGCCGCACCGATGGCCACGGACAGGACGAGGCGGTTGACGACATTCTGGCTGGGCGCGAGTTCCGGCTCGTAGGGAATCAGGTTCGGCGCCTTGTCCGCCGGCCAGCGGGTGACCGCTTCCGCCCAGAATGTCGCGGTCACATCCTGCGGAAACGGCAGCACGGGAATGCCCAGGTCCGATTGCAGCCGGCGCATCAGCTCCACCGCCGGCGGCGCGAACAGCCAGATGCTGCCCACTGTCTGACCGAGCTGCTGGCTCACGAAGAGGCTCGTGCGCTTGATGTCCATCGCCACCCGATCGGACTGCAGCGACCAGCCGCCGGCGACGGACCGGCCCAGGATCAGTTCACCGTCGGGCCGGGCCGCCAGCAGCGAGCTCAGCCCGTTGGTGTCGGCCACAATCAGCACCGTCTCCGTGGGACTGCGCGGCACGCGGGACAGCTGCTCCTGCAGCACGGCGGTAACCGGCACCAGCACCTTCAGGCGCAGTCCGGCCCGCGAGAATTCCCTCTTCAGCTGCTCCAGCAGGCTTTCCGGCAGGAGCGACAGGAGCAGTCCCTGGCCGTTTTTGCTGTGCAATCGCGGCTGGGCCACCCACGAAAGCGCGCCCTCGGGGCCCTTCTGCTGGTCCACCTGCCGTTGCAGGTAGGCATCCAGCGCGGCCCCCTTCGCCGGCGGCGCGTCCATCAGTTGCTGGATGAACTGCGGGTGCGCAAAGACCAGCGAGGCGGAGTTGCCCGCGAAGCCGGTGCGCTTGACCGCCTCGCGCAGCAGGTCACCCAGGTCGCGGACATCTTCACCTGAAAGCGGCGAGGACCATTCCGCGGTGACCTGTCCCTGCTGGACCACGGCCACCTGGAGAAAGTTGTTGAGCCAGCTGACGCCGAGCTGTGCCTGGCCACCAGTGACCGCTGTCCGCTGGGAGGGGCCGGCTGTCCGAGTTCCCTGAGTGGGCGGGCCCGACGGCGAGGCTGGAGCCGAGGAATGGGAGCGGTTTTGAAGCTGAAGCATGGGGGGATGCCTGGTTAGAGTTGAAGTCAGTTGACCAGTCCGGAGGCGAGCGTTTCGAGCGCGGCCTGCGCGGTGTCCACCGCCGTCTTGGTGGTGCCAGACGCGGGAAAACCAGCGGCAGCCCAGAGGTTGTAGGCGGTGAGATAGGTTTGCATTGCGGCCATCACCTGCTCGGTCGTGGCGGTGCCGGTGGGATTCGACGCGGAACTGAGGAATGTCGTCGCGGCCGCCTCGATATCGGCGCCGGTGATGTCAGTCGAACCGGCCGTGGTCCCGGCAAAGAGCCGGCCGCGCCAGAGACCGTCCTCGAAGGAGAACGAGAACGGGCGCGTGACCATCTCCTTGGACTGCACCGAGGAATCCACACTGTGCAATCCGAGCACCGTGCCGGCGAGGAAATGGGTGGTCAGGGTGGCCGCCGGCAGCACGCTGGGTGTCGAGTCGTTGGCCGAATACTTGCCCGTCAGCGCGGTGGCATTGTTCAGGGTGACCTGATGGAACAGCGGCAGGAGGTTGACCCGCTGCAGACGCAGGTCGGCGCCGTTGCCGCTCCAGGTCCAGCCCGAGGGCACAGCCCCGTCGGCGAGATTCCAAAGCTGCTCAAATTCGGTGGACGACGCGGCGAAGCCGCTCTGCACGGACGAAGGGAGATCCTGCCCGAGGCTGGAGAGGATGACGTAGCGCGGATTGGTCACCGAGACGGAACCGCTCGCGGTCTGGGTGAAGGGCGGCCGGTTGGTGCCGGTCGCGCCCACGCCAAAGCTCGGGTCGATGACCAGCACCCGGCGGAGCCCGCGGGAGTTGGTCAGCACACGGTCATTGGACTCACCGAGGGCCGCCGCGACGGCGGCCGCCCACCCGGTATGGTCCGGAATGATCTGGTTGCGGATGACGTATTTCTCGATGCCTTCGGCCAGGCGCTTGAGACTGACCTCCTCCTGCTGCCGGGCCAACCGGTCGAGTTCGGACAAGAGCATGGGCACGATCGCCAGGGCGAGCAGGGAGACAATAGCCATGATACCCAGCATCTCGATCATGCTGAAACCGCCGGACCGGCGCCCGGAGGCACCCGGTCCGCGGGCAGTGGAAGTAACCGTGAGTTTCATCGGCGGCAGAGGTTGCGGGAGAAGTCGCGCAGCGAATTGCAGGCGTTCTTCACGTTGCGGTAGGAAGGATGTTCGGTGCTGCTGGTGCCTCCGCCGCGCGGACAACCGCGGTTGGACCATTCGGAGTAGGACTTCATGAACTTGTGACAGGCATCGGCCACGTTCCGGGAACGAGTGCCGTGGCGCTCATCGTCCACGTTGCCGGAGGGATCAGTCTGACCGTTCGGTCCGCCATGGCCCTGACCAGGATTGCTGCTGTCCACGCCGTCCGCGTTGTTACCGTGGCCGTTGTTGCCGTTGCCGTTGCCATTGCCGTTGCCATTGCCGTTGCCGTTGCCGTTGCCGTGGCCGTTGCCGTTGCCGTGGCCGTTGCCGTTGCCATTGCCACGGTGGTCGTCATCGTCATCGTCGTCGTCATCGCGACCGTTGCCACGACCGTTGCCACGACCGTTGTCATCGTCGTCATCGTCGTCATCGTCGTCATCGTCGTCATCGTCGTCGTCATCGCGACCGTTGCCGTTGCCGTTGCCATTGCCGTTGCCATTGCCGTTGCCATTGCTCGAGCCGGAGCCGGAATTGCCCGCGGTGTTGTTCAGCGTCGGCGTGTCAATGAACGCATCCACCAGTTCACCCAACGGGGTGGAGCCGGAGGAGGGGCCGTAGGTAACGTTGCGGCCCCAGCGGCCACTCTCGAAGACATAACTGGTGTCCTCGGCCAGGGTTTCGCGGGCCTGAAGCGACAGGGTGGCGAAGTAGAGGTTCACCTGCGAGGTGTCCACGAACCAGCCCTCGACCCGCGACAGTGCGGGAATCTGGACAATGTTGGTGCCGTCAATCCCGTAGGGCGCCACCGCCGCGGATTCGAGATTGTTCAGGATGACCCGGCGGAACAGTCGGCTGAAGTCGAGTCGCTCGATTTTGAGGTCGGCGGCCTTGCCGCCCCAGTTGGCCACCCAGCCGGACGGCAGGACGCCCGCGGCGGTGTTCCACAGGTTGGTGAAGTCGCCTCCCGAAAGCGTCGGCAACGGAGCGGCCACGCTGGACACGAGCACCGCCCGCGCGTTCGCCGGCAGGACCGACCCGGTCGCAGACTGCACAAAGGGCAGGGTGTTGGTTGCCGACGGACCGATCTTGAACGCCGGGTCAAAGATGAGCACCCGGGTTTGCCCCTGACGTGTCCTGGCGATCTGGTTCGTGGATTTCGCGAGCTGGGTCGCCACCACGCTGACCCAGTTGGTGGTGGTCGGCATGCTGCGGGTGCGCACGACGGCCCGCTCAATGCCGGTGATGATCTGGGAGAGGTCGGCGGACTCGTTGGCCCGGTCGGTCTGTTTGAGCCGTTCAAAGCCCGACTGGGCGACGACGCCGACAATCAGGGCGACTACGGCGAGGGCACCGATGACCTCGATAAGGGTGAAACCGTGGGCCCCATTGGGTGCGGGAATGGCGGCCGATTTTGCTGTTTTCATGGTGTGTCAGAGATGGTTTTACGAAAGGCAGGGCCGCGCCTGTCCGCCATGCCAGCATCGGCTCGGGGTTCAGGAACCTTTAGGCGGGCGGGGGACGGCGTTTGAAATCAGGACAGGGTCACGATGTGGGAGGTGGCGGTTTGCAAGATTGTCCGCGCAGATTGGACGGCGGTCCTGCGGCAGCCGCCGCTGGGACTTCCGGGCTGCGCCCCCGCGATGCAGGCGCTCATGCTGTTCTGGACGGCCGCGCAGGCGGCATCCGTGGTTGTGGTGGCGGTGGGATGGTCGGGCGTGGCCAGGAAGCGGGTCACCACGGCGCCGGCCCAATTGCCGCCCGCCGGCATGAGTCGGCTGCGGATCACCGCGTTCTCGAACGCACGGGCCAGGGTGACCAGCGACGCCTGTTCACGCTCCTGGTGCGACGACTTGAGCCGGGCCAGGCTGGAATACGCCGTGACGGCACCGAGGATCGCGATCAGCGCGAGAACCCCGAGCGTTTCAATGATGGAAAAGCCGGGCGGTCCCAAGCCCAGCCGGCCGGCAGACATGTGTTTTCTCATAGCACTCAACTGTGTTAGCGTTTTTCGTTTTTCACCGCATGCTTTGCATCAGGGAGAGGATGGGCATGAAGATCGCCAGGGCGACGAACCCCACGATGCCGACCAGTGTCAGAATCAGGGCGGGCTCCATGACGCTGAAAATCTTCTTAATCCGCCGGGGAATGATCGTGTTGTAGTATTCGGATACGTTGTCGAGCGCCCCGTCCAGGTTGCCGGTCTTCTCGCCCATGACCGTCATGCGGATCAGCAGGGAGGAAAACACCGGGTGGCGGCGCAACGCTTCGCTGAGGGTCGCCCCCTCCTCGATGCGGAACTGCACATCACGCAGGTCGCGAGCCACGACGGGGCTACCCGCCAGGTCTTCACACAGCTTGAGTCCCTGCAGAATGGAAACGCCCGCACGATAGAGCACTGAGAGGCTGCGTGCGAAGCGGGACATGGCCAGCATGTGATTCAGCGAACCGAACAGGGGCACGCGGAATTTGAGATGATCCATCACAATGGCGAAACGGGGCGACCACTTCGTCGCGAGGCCGACGAACAGCGGCACCCCCACCAGCACGATCAGCCACATCCACCAGGTTTCCTTGGCAAAGTCGGAAGCGGCGAACACCAACCTGGTGGGCAGCGGCAACTCGACCTTGGCCGCCGTCAGCAACGTGACAAACCGCGGCACGACAAAGGTGAACAGCACCAACACGAACAGGATCACCATGATCAGCACCACGGCCGGGTAGATCGTGGCCTGGCGCACATCGGAGATCACCTGCTCCTGCCATTCCAAATACCGCTTCAGCTCGTTCAGGGATTCGGGCAACGACCCGCTCTCCTCGCCCGCCCGGATCAGGCTGATGAACTGGGTGCCGAAAAGCTGTGAATACCGCTCCATGGCCTCCGCCAGCTTCTGGCCGGCCTCGACCTGGTTCTTCAGGTCCACGATCACATCGCGGAAGATCGCATTGTCGCAGTCCTGGGCCGCGATCTCCAGGGCCTGCACCAGCGGAATGCCGACCTTGGCCATGAAGCTCATCAGCGTGCAGAAGTTGATGAGCTGCCGGCGCTTGTTGCCGCCGCGCAGGCGCGTGGACCGCAGCGTTCGTTTGGTGTCCGACGTCCTGTCGGCCTCGGCCTTGACCAGCCAGACGCCGATGGTCTGGAGCCGTTGCTCGAGGCTCACGGGATTTTCCGCGGTCATCTGGCCGGTGACCGTGCGGCCATGCTGGTCGATGCCGGAGTAGAGAAAATTGGTCATGGCAAAGGGGCTTATTCGGACCGGGTGACGCGGAGGACCTCCTCGATGGTCGAGGTGCCCTGGGTGGCGAGACGGAGGCCGTCCTCGAACATCGTCTTCATGCCGCGCTGCTTCGCGAGCTCGATGAAAGTGGAGGCCCCGGCGCGCTTGATGATGTGCTGGTGGAAGGTCTCATCGAGCATCATCAGCTCGAAGATGCCGTGCCGGCCCTTGTAGCCGCTGCCACCGCACACCGGGCAGCCGATAGGTTTCCACAGCGTGCGCGGCAAATCGGGCGGGAGCGTCACCTCGCAGTGCTGGAGTTCCGCATCCACGTCCTCGACAGGCTTGCGGCAGCCCTCACAGAGCCGGCGGACGAGCCGTTGGGCCAGCACGCCAACGAGGGCGCCGGGCAGGAGGAACGGCTCGACGCCCATGTCGAGCAGACGCGGGATGGCGCTCGGGGCATCATTGGTGTGCAGGGTGGTAAACACGAGATGGCCCGTGAGCGCGGCGCGCACCATCAGGGTCGCAGTCTCGGTATCACGGGTTTCGCCGACGAGGATCACGTCGGGGTCCTGCCGCAGCAGGGCGCGCAGGCCGGCGCTGAAGGTCAGCCCCACATCCTCCTTGATCTGCGTCTGCCTCATCCCGGGCCGGCGGAGTTCCACCGGGTCTTCCAGGGTGAAGACGGAAAGCTCCGTGGTGCTCAGCTCGTTGAGCACGGAATAGAGCGTCGTGGTTTTGCCGCTGCCGGTCGGACCGGTGACGATCACCACGCCATACGGGGCATCAATCGCCTTGCGGAGCTCTTTCTCCATGTCGGGCGCAAGGCCGATCGAGGCCAGGCTGTGGACATGGGTCCCGGCATCGAGGATGCGGCAGACCACGCTCTCGCCGTAGCTGGTCGGCAGCGTGGACACGCGCAGGTTGATCTGCCGGCGCTTCACGGTCACCGACGCCCGGCCGTCCTGCGGCACGCGGTTCTCCGCCACGTCCATGTCCGACAGGATCTTCATGCGGGCGATGACCGCCGACTGGAGCGTCTTGGGGATCAGCACGTCGGGCCGCAGCACGCCGTCCACGCGCACGCGGATGCGCATGACCTTTTCCTCGGGCTCGAAATGGATGTCGCTCGCACCGCAGGTCACCGCCCGGGTGATGATCTGGCTGACGAGGTTGATGATCGGCGAATCCTCGGCCGACGCGGTGTTCTGGACCTGGGCGGCCGCCGCCGCGGCAGAGATGACCTTCTCCTCGGATTCCTTCTTCTCGACGATGCGGTCAATCGAGTCCTCGATGCGTTCGCCGGAGGATTCGAGCTGGTCGAGGAAGTTGAGGATGTCGCGCTCGGACGCACTGACCACATCCACCTCGCAGCCGGTGAGGCGGCGGACGGCGTCGATGGCGACGATGTCGAACGGGTCGGCCATCGCCACGGTGACGGTGTCGCCGTGGCGGGCAAACGGCAGGGCCAGATGCCGGCGCGCGGTCTCGGCGGGCACCAGCCGGAACACCTCGCGGTCGAAGGAAATCGTGCTGAGGTCAACGACACCGACGTGCGCCTCGGAGGCGACAACCCGGGAAACAGTCTCCGGAGTGGCAAAGCCGAGGTCTACCAGCACCTTGCGCATCGCGTCGCCACGGCGGCGCTGTTCCCGGCGGGCCAGTTCGAGCTGGCTTTCGGAAATCGCACCCATCTGGAGCAGTCGGTCCTCGACTGTCAGTGGCTTGGCAAAGGCGGCCGTCATGGCAGCGGTGGTCGGGTTCTTTGGCTTTCGGCGTCAGACGTGCATGGCTGGGCTCACTTGTGGGCGAGATAGACCATCAGGGTGCCGCTCCCGGACGAGGCGTCGTATTTGACGCGTCCGGCCAGGTCCACTCCCGGAGTCTCTCCCTCCCCCAGGCTGGTATCGTCACCATCGAGGATGCGGTTAAGTGCCCGGGCGTCGACCCAGGCGACATTCTGCATGACCGCCTGGATCACATAACCGCTGCCGGCCTCGTTCGCGACGCTGGTGGTGCTGTTGCCATCAATGTTGTAGGCCGAATTCGTGGCGGAGGCAGCAGTGGTTGAAGGCACGGAAGCCACCAACTGAAGCGCCGCGTCGGTGCCGAGATGCGATCCGAAGGCCACCTCCAGCAGTCCCTCCGCCAGGAGGACCTGACGGTCCCACCGGGCCATCTCGTTGGTGTGCAGCGCGGGATTCAGGGGCACTCCGCCGGCGATGCCGAAATATCCGTAGCGCCCGAAATAAGTTATCGTGGCCGAACGGAGCGTCCCAAGATTGGACGCCGTCGAGCTGACCCGCGATTCGTCAATCGCCCCGAAAATCCGCGGTATCAGCATGGCCGCGAGCACCGAAATGATGGACAGCAGACCGATCATCTCGATCAGCGTAAAGCCGAGGGAGCGGTTTCGGTTTCTGGCCGGGACGGCGTTCATGGCGGCAGCGATATCAGCGGGGAGAAGGACAGAACCCGGCGGCGGATACCGCCGCCGGGTGTATGAGCCTTACCTGGAAGTCAGGTATCCGGCTCGGCCCGGCTCACTTGTGGGCGATGTAGATGTAAACGGTGCCGGTGCCCGAGGTGACGTCGTATTTGCAGCGACCCTTGGTGTCCAAGCCGGAGGATGATTCGCCGAGGGCCGCATCGGTGCCGTCCACCGCCCGGTTGAGGGCGAGGGCATCGTCATTGGCGACGCCGCTCAGCACGCATTGCAGCACGAACTGGCCGCCGGAAGCCTCGTTGGCCAGCGAGGGCGCGGTGGCGCTGCCGTCGAAATCATATGCCGCGTTCGAGGCGGTCGCAGCCGTGGCGGCCGCGGCAGTGGCCACCACCTGAATGGCGGAACCGGTGCCGACCTTCACCGCGAAGGGCTTCTCCACCAGGCCCTCGGGCACGAGGACGAATTTGTCCCAATTGGCCGCCTCATTGGTGTGGGTCGCGATGGTCATCGCACCGCCGCCGTTGATGCCGAACCGGCCATACTTGCCGAAATACAGCATCGCGGCCGACTTGACCGAGTTGTAGCTCATGACCGCGCTGTTGATGCGCGAGTCGTTGATCGCCGAGAAGACACGGGGCACCAGCATGCCGGCGAGAACCGCGATGATGGCGAGCACGCCGATCATTTCAACGAGGGTGAATCCGCGTTGGCGACGGGCTTGATTATTGGAGGTGATGTTCATGATATAATTCGATTGCTAGTGGGTCGTTGGTTGCAGGCTGTCCCGGTCACTCCGGATGCGCGGGAGAACCAGGCCGACGGTCGGAATCCGGAAAACCGGTTCTGACCTCCGGCCGCGGCATGAGTCTCCAGGCGAACCCAGCCTGATCGGGTCCGCCGGCATCCGGGGCCATGCACCGCTCCGACCATCCTTGGAGGAGCTTTGCTTTCTAAGCTTACGGAAACGCACTCGCGCCCCGCGCCGCACTGCAGACGACATCCAGCAGCGAGCGGCCGGCCCCTCCTTGGGTCCGGTCGGCACGATGGAAACATCGCGACGCGGTGTCATGGCGAGGACACCATTCCCACGGACGCGCAGCTCCGACAGTTCGCCAATACCGTATTTTCACCTCTGGAAGCTACCGGAAGCACCCTAGGGTAAACACCTGAGGCGGCAGGTCGGGCGGAGGGCTTTTTGGCCCGAAAACAGGGGAGATTCGCGGAAATCGGGCGAGGGTTGCCGGGAGGTTGTTCGCTGAGGAATCCCGGCCGGGGACCGGCAAGGCCACCGCGCCTTTCGGGGCGGCCGGCGACCGTTCACCAGTAACCGTAGCAGCCGTCGGCGCCCCAGATCTGGGAACCGCGGTAGCGGTTCATGCGGCGGATGTCCTTCCAGGCCACCGAACCGTCGAGCAAGCCCACGTTGCCACCCTTGGCGCCGAGATCGGCTGGCCGCTGCTCGTAGGCCTCCGGATGATCGTCGAAGTATTGGTTTTCGGCGACCTTGGGCCCCCGGGCGGTGTGGGGGGCGAGGATGCGCTGATAGGCGGGGGAATCCACGTTGAGGTCGGCCAGCAGGACGAGGCTGGGATCCTCGGTGGCCTTCTGCGGGGAGACCCAGGTGTTGGTCACGCCGTCAATCAGGCCCCAGGGCGAATTCGGGTGCCCGCCCAAATAGTGGTAACCGATGGCGATGCCGTAGTCGGGGTGATTGCGCCAGTCCGGCTTCTGCATCCAGCGCGTGAGATTGGGACAGTCAAACGCCTTCAGCTGGGTCGTGTAGCGCAGGAGGTTGGTCTGGTTGATCGAGGAGAACACCGGCGTGTGGGTGTCCTTCTGGTCGACCTTGTCCGTCCCTCCCTGCGGCAGGAACTGCTCGTTGTCATTCGCGTAAAGCAGAGAGGCGAGGATGAACTGCCGCATATTGTTGAGGCAGGCGGTCCGCTGGGCCCGTTCCTTGGCTCCGGCCAACGTGGGCAGCAGCATCCCGGCGAGAATCGCGATGATGGCGATCACCACGAGCAGCTCGATGAGGGTGAAGGCCCGGCGGACGGAGGGACGGACGTTGGCAGTCATGCGGGTCGGCGCGAAGGGTTAGGGGGACGTGCGCTCCACCACGCGCAGGAACGTGGAGTCCGCGGGCGTCGGCACTTCGGTCTCCAGCGCGCCGGCTGCCGCGTTGAACGTAACGGTGGCATTCTGCCAGGCTGGGGCCGCCACCGCCGGCGGGGCTGCGAGCTGAAGCTGAACGCGGCCGGCCGCGTTGGCCGAAAGGGCGGTGCCGTTGACCGCGGTGACGCGCAACCGGAGCCGGCCGAGGTCGGGCAGAAGTTCGACCGTCAGCCTCAACGCCGGGAGCGGCGCGACTGCCGCCGCGACGTCCAGCGCCACCATCTCGACATTGCTGCGGGCGTAGATGCGGCCATTGGAGAACGCCGGGTGATTCCACGAGGTGCCCCCGAGTGCCTGGTAGCGCGCGATTTCGGTGTAGGCGGTGGGATTCGGCTCCAGCAGGACCAGTTCGCCGGCCTCCGTCTGCACCAGGAGTTTGCCGCCCACCTTGATCAGGGACGCATAGCCGGGATTCCCGGAGCCGACCACGTTGGTGATCCAGGTGTTGGTCCGCCCCGCCAGGCTGAAACACGCGAGGCTGCGGGTGCTGCGTTCCACCACGCTGTAGAGAAAGCCGTCGTGATGCACCGGCGTAGCCCAGTGATTCTGGTAGGAACTGCTGCGCTTGAAGTCCGTCTGCCCGACGGAAAACGAATTGCCGTTGCGGGTGACCCTGGCCGTCCACGCTCCCAGCGAATAGGCGCAGGAGGCATAGACGATGTCATTGGCCACCACGGGAGTCGCCGCGGTCGAGGTTGCCGAGGGGGTGAAACTGTGGCGCCAGAGCACCGCGCCCGTTCCCGGCGTGACGCCCACGGTGCCCCGGGCCGTCAGGAACACCACCTGCGGCGTTCCGCCGATGGTGGAGTAAACCGGTGTGGCGTGGGTCATGGTGTCGTTTTGCCCGCTCCAGACGGTGACGCCATCGGACTTCCGCACCGCGGTCAGCCGCTGGTTGGCCACGTTCGCATTCAGATAGACCAGGTCACCCACCACCAGGGGCGAGGCTGCACTTTGCCAATTGATGACCTCCGTGCCCGGGAACTCCGCCACGAAATCCCGCTGCCACACCACGGCACCCGTATCTGCCCGGAGACAATGCAGCTTCAAATAAGATGTGAGCACATAGACGCGATCGCCATCCACCGTGGGGGTGGCACGCGGGCCGTCGGTGCTGCCGGTGCCGGCGTCGGGATAGGACGCAGTATCCAGATTCGCAGCCCAGAGTTCCGCTCCGGTGGCGGCGTTGAGCGCCACGCACACCTCGCGCTGCTGACCGGCGATCCGGCGGTTCACCATGGTGAACGCCCGACCGCCGGCCACCGTGACCGAGCTCCACGCCGGCTGGATGGCCCGCTTCCAAATCACCTTGGGCGCGATACGTGACCAGTCGGAGCGCAATTCCTCGGCCGACGAACCGTCATGATTCGGGCCCCGATATTGGGGCCAATCGGCCGCGGACGCGGGGATTGCCAGCGCTACAAGGAGGGTCAGCTTGATCCAAAGGTCGGGTTTCATGGGATTCGCATTTCTGCCATAAGCTAGCAGAAACGATGCCCACAGTTTGACTTTAGTCAAACAGCCATACGCCCAGCGGTTCTCGCCGGCAGCGCGGCAGCCGGCGCCAGGAAGAGCGATCCTTCCGACCGCCTCACCGCCCTGCCAGCACGCGCTCGATGCGCTGCTGGAGTTCGCGGTGGATCTCTCCGGATGCCCTTTCGCCGTCCACGATCGTGAACCCATAGGTCTTCTGGAGGCGCCGGAAGGTGTCCCGCATCCGGCCCTGGTATTGGAGAAAGCTGTCGAACATGTCGCGGGATAGGCCCAGATCCATGCCGCTCTCCCAGTAGTCGAGCGTCTGGTTTTTGGCGAAGACGCGTTGGACCAGCTGCTCCGGCGAGACTTCGAGATAAAACACCGCGTCCGGCACCAGCGTGATGCCGTAGAGGTTACGGAGCCACGCCTCGTCCATTCCGCGGACAAGGTCCCGCGCCATGAGCGTGTAAATGTAACGGTCGGCCAGCACGATGAAGCCAGCGCGCAGCGATGGCAGGATCAGGTGCTCCAGCTGGTCGGCAAAGTCCGTCGCGTAGAACAGCGACAGCGTGGTCCGGGACAGGATGTTGCCGTTTTGCGCCTGTTCCAGTTCCTCGCTCACAAGCGAGGAACGCTTCAGGCCCACCTGGACCGTCGCGTGTCCGGTTCCCTCCAACCAAGCCGTAAGCTTCTGGATCTGCGTGGACCGTCCGGAGCCATCTGCCCCCTCGACCACGATGAGTTTGCCGTTGAGTTTGGGCAGGTCGGTGCCGGGAATGCCGTGGCCGAAGAAGCGCTTCGGCGTCACTTCGGGCACGAGGACCGGCGCCACGGCGGGCCGGCCGGCGCGGGTGGATTTGGGCTTGGTGGCAGGCATGGTCAACGGGCTTTAGAGGAGCAGAACCGGGGCAGGTCAATTTTCGCGGCGACCAGTTTGCGGACGAGCCCCTGCTGTTCCTCGATCCGCTGGTTCGCGTCCATCATGGTGAAGCCGAACTCCGTGCTCATGGCCAGATACTGCTCAAAGATCCGGCCCTGAAAGATGCGGAAGCTCTCGTAGGGATCCGAGGACAGGTTCAGGTCCATGCCCGCCTCGTGGAATTTGAGCACGGGCCGGTTGTCGAGGATGCGGGCGAGCGACACTTCGAGGGATGCCTTGAAGAAGAACGTCAGGTCCGGCAAGGCCGCGTGGGAATAGACGCCGCGCACCCAGTCGGGGGGGCAGCCGCGCACCGTGTCCCGCGCGAAGGCGGTGAAGATGTAGCGGTCGCACAGGACGAGATAACCCGCCCGCAGCAGCGGCACGAGCTGCCGTTCGTAACGGTCGGCAAAGTCCGTGGCGTGGATCAGGCTGAACGTAGTCGGCGTGAGCAGGTTCTGTGTCTTGCCCTTCTTGGTGGCGCTCTTGACCAGCGCCGAGGAGTTCCACTCCGAGAAGAACACCTTGCAGCCCTGCTGTTCGAGCCACTTGAGCAGCAGATGAACCTGGGTGGACTTGCCGGAACCATCCAGCCCCTCCACCGCGATGAGCCGTCCTGGGAACCCCAGTTCGGCGAACGTCTTCGTCACGGCGGCGAACCTAGGAACCGCCGGCCCGGAAACAACGATTTTTCCCAAACTCCACCGGATGGGGCAGTTCCAGCAGGGCAGAACTGCTTCCGGGCCACAGCGTCCGCTTGACCCCGCTGGCCGCGACCCAAAGGCTGGCGCCGCCGGCCGCGTCAGGCTGGCATGCATCCATGTCCCAACCGTCAACCAGTGCGCCCGATTCCCCGAGCCGACGGGCGGGACGACGGTTGCGGGCGAACCGCCCGGCCATGGTGTCGGCCGCGTTTCTCGGACTGGTGCTGCTGCTGGCCTTGGCGGTGCCGCTCTTCTCCGACGGCACGACGGCGCACGGCGCGGCCGAACCGTTTGCCGAACCCTCCGGAGCCCACTGGTTCGGCACGGACATCCACGGGCGCGACGTGTTCGCCCGCACCTTCGCCGGCACCCGGATTTCCCTGCTGGTCGGCGCGGTGGGCACGGCCGTGAGCCTGGTCATCGGGGTCACGTGGGGCCTCGTGGCCGGCTATGCCGGAGGGCGGACGGACGGGGCGATGATGCGCTTCGTGGATGTGCTGTATTCGCTGCCCAGCGTGGTGTTTGTCATCGTGCTGATCACCACGCTGGAAGGTTACGTGAAGGGCCTGCTCGGCTCCATCGCCCCCGCACTGGAACCGGCGGCTCGGCTGACCTTTCTGTTCGTCGGCCTGGGAGCGGTGTCCTGGCTCACCATGGCCCGCATCGTGCGTGGGCAGGTGCTTTCCCTGCGGACCCGTCCCTTCGTGCTGGCCAGCCAGGCGCTCGGGGCCGGTCCGGTGCGAATCCTGTTCCGGCACATCCTGCCGAACGTGACCGGACTGGTGGTGGTTTACCTGACGCTCACCATTCCCGCGATCGTGCTCTACGAAAGTTTCCTGAGCTTCCTGGGCCTTGGCATCCAGCCGCCGCAGGCCAGCCTTGGAACCCTGCTCGCCGAAGGGGCGGCCCAGATCAATCCGCTCCGGGTCCGCTGGTGGCTGATCGCCGGGCCGGGCGGCGTGTTGGCGCTGACGCTGCTCGCGCTCAACTTTCTCGGGGACGGCTTGCGGGACGCCCTCGATCCCAAGGCCGATTGATCTGCCCCGACACCGGCCGCCGGTTGCCCGCGCCGTCACTTCCCGCCGCCAGTTCTCAGGCCGTTGCGCCCTTGGGCGCCTCCTCTTCCGGCAGGAGCGTGCCGCAGTGCATGCAGTAACGGGCCGCCGGCGGATTCACGTGCTGGCAGCCGGTGCAGGTCATGTGGGCTTTCAGGTGCCGGCGGTGGATGACGAGGTTGCGGAGGTAGGGAATCCAGCTGAAGGCGTTTGCGAAGATGAAGACGGAGTCCCGCTGGTAGAACAGCGCGTAGGAGAGCAGCAGCCATGAGCCGATGAGACTCAGCCACCAGAACACTGGCGGCACGACGACCTCCTTCCGTTTCTCGGTGGCATACCATTGCACCAGGAAACGTGAGAAGAACACGGTGTTCCCGCACCAGCCCAGCACCTTCCAGATGTGCCATTCGATGCCGAGAAAACGTCCGTCGGGAAACACCAGGTCCTGCAGGGAGTTCATGCGTGCAGACGCCAGCGTCGGCACCGAAGCTCCGTCTGCGCAAGGCCGGATGCTGGGCTCGGCAGGGCGGCCGGCGGGAGACCAGAAAGCAAATTCGGTGGAGCCCCCCGCCGCTTCCGGTGAGACTTCTCCCCCGGACCCGCCGGTCCAGAACCATGAATGCCCCGCAAATCGCTTTCGGAAATCGCCCCGCACCGTCCGCCGCCGTAAGGCGATGGGTCGAGGAAGTGGCTGCCCTGACTCAGCCGGACCGCATCTTCTGGTGCGACGGTTCGGAGGCCGAGCGGGCCGCGCTGTATGATGCGGCGGTCGCACAGGGCATTCTGCAGCCGCTCAACCAGGAGAAATTGCCCGGCTGCTATTACCATCGGTCCAATCCCAACGATGTGGCCCGCGTGGAACAGTGCACCTTCATCTGCACTCCGTCGGCCGAAGAGGCCGGGCCTACCAACAACTGGGCCGATCCCGCGGAGATGCGGGTGAAGCTGCGGGCGCTCGCGCAGGGTTCGATGCGCGGCCGCACGCTATTTGTCGTGCCCTACCTGATGGGCCCGGCCGGTTCCCCGCTCAAGCATGTCGGTGTGGAACTGACCGATTCGATCTACGTCGTGCTGAGCATGCGGATCATGACCCGCATGGGCGAACTGGCGTGGACCGAACTGGGCGAATCCACGCGGTTCAACCGCGGCCTGCACTGCCTGCTCGACTGCCATCCTGACCGGCGGTTCGTCTGCCACTTCCCGCAGGACGACGAGATCGTCTCGGTCGGTTCCGGCTACGGCGGCAACGTGCTCCTGGGCAAGAAGTGCCTCGCCCTGCGCCTCGGCTCGTGGATGGGCCGTAACGAGGGCTGGATGGCGGAACACATGCTGATCCTCGGCGTGGAGTCGCCGGCCGGCGAAAAGACGTTCGTCGCGGCGGCATTTCCGAGCGCCTGCGGCAAGACGAACTTCGCCATGATGGTGCCGCCGGAGCGCTTCCAAGGCTGGAAGGTGTGGACCGTGGGCGACGACATCGCCTGGATGAAGCCGGGTCCGGACGGACGGCTTTACGCGATCAATCCGGAGGCCGGCTACTTTGGCGTCGCGCCGGGCACGAACGCGAAGACGAATCCGAATGCGATGGCGACCATCCGGCGCGACACGATCTTCACGAACGTTGCCCTGAAACCGGACGGCACGGTCTGGTGGGAGGGCCACGACGATCCCCCCCCCGCGCAATGCCTCGACTGGCAGGGGCGGCCTTGGACGCCGGATTTGAAGGAAAAGGCCGCGCATCCGAATTCCCGTTTTACCGCGCCCATGACCAACAACCCGATGCTCGCCGACGAGGCGCATCTGGCCCAGGGCGTGCCAATTGACGCCATCATCTTCGGCGGCCGCCGGGCGACCACAGTGCCGCTCGTCTTCCAGGCGTTCAACTGGAGCCACGGAGTCTTCCTCGGAGCCACGATGGGCAGCGAGACCACGGCCGCAGCCGCCGGCGCCGTTGGCCAAGTCCGACGCGACCCGATGGCGATGCTGCCCTTCTGCGGTTACAACATGGGGCGTTACTTCCGGCACTGGCTCGACATGCGGAAGCGCATGAAGGCGCCGCCCCGCGTGTTCCACGTGAACTGGTTCCGCCAGGGCGCCGACGGCAGATTCCTGTGGCCCGGCTTCGGCGAGAACATGCGGGTGCTGAAATGGATCATCGACCGGTGCCGCGGCCGGGCGGGCGGCCAGGAGGGCGCGTTGGGCTGGGTGCCGCGCTGGGAGGACTTCGACACCGAGGGATTGTCGGGCTTCACCCGGGAACAGTTTGATCAACTGCAGGAGATGAACCCGGAAGAGTGGCGCCGGGAAATCCTCCAGCAGGACGAGCTTTTCATGAGGCTCTACCAGTTTCTGCCCAAGGAGATGATCTTCCAGCGGGAACTGCTCGTGGCTCGCCTCTGAGCGACGGCAACGCCCTTTTGACAAAGCGAACACCAGTGCCCACCGTCGCCCCGGTTTCGGTCTGACCCGAAGCGTGGTTGCCCTGCCTTGGAATGAAAACCTCGAAGAATGTTTCCCGGCGTCGCCTCGAAGACGCCAACGTCGGTGTCATCATCCTCATCGTCCTGGCCCTCGGCCTGTGCGGGCTGGCGGCATTTCAGTGGACCCGCGAAACCACATTCCGGGAGGGCATTGAATCGCTCCGGCATACCAATGTCGTGCTCATGACCCTCCAAAACGAGGCCGAGAACAAGGCGACCCGCTACCAGGCCGAGTTGGCCGACGTGGAGAAGAAGCGCGCGGACATCGTCGCCGAAAACCGCACGAACAAATTCCGTGTTGGCAAACTGGAACTGGAAGTCGCCAAGTTCGAGGCGAATCTCAATTACTCCAGCAATCTGGTGGTCGCCTTCAGCAATGCGGTGCAGAACGCCAATCAGAGCATCCGCATCCAGAATCAGTCCATCAGCAACCTCAACACCGAATTCAAGAAGCTCGCCGAGGACCGCAACGAGGTGGTCAAGAGGTATAACGCCCTCGCACAGGACCAGCAGAAGACCGTTGAGGAATACAACAAACTGGTGAAGCAGTTTGAGGATTTCCAGAAGCAGGTGGAGGAACAGCTCAACCCGAAGAAGGAGAAGGAAAAGAAGTAGCCCCTCCCCGCAGACGGTTCGCGGGCGTTGAAGTTTCCGCCCGGGGAATGAGTCTTGACGGAGCCTTCGGGCTTCTCCCACAAAACGCCGTCCCATGTTGCGCCGCATCTCCCTTCCCGCCGCCGTCTTCGCCTTGGTTGCCGGATTGCTCGCCGTCCGGGCATCCGGGGCGGAGGTTTCCGTCTTCACCGATGCCAAGCTGGAGGAGGCAGTTCGCCAGCAGGTGTTCGCCAAGCGATACACCAACTCCCCGCTGACTGCCGCCGACGTGGCGAATGTCTCCACGTTCAACGCCAACGGCCGCGGCATCACCAACCTCGCCGGCTTGGAACACTGCAAGGCGCTGGCCGCCGCAGATCTCGCCGGCAACCGCGTTGCCGACCTGACGCCGCTCACGGGATTGCGCCAGTTGCAGTATCTGAACCTAGCCACCAACCAGGTGTCCGACCTTGCGCCGTTGGCCACGGTGCCGGCTCTGCAATACATCGAACTGTCGCGCAACCGGGTGAAGGATCTCGCCCCGCTCTCCGGGCTGACCAACCTCGCATCTCTCTACCTGAGTCAAAACCAGATCACGTCGTTGGCGCCGGTGACCGGATTGCCGCGCTTGGTGACCCTCCACGCGGACGACAACCGCGTGACCAGTATCGCCGGTCTGGAGCAGATGCGGCGGCTTTCCAGCGTGTCGCTCGCCCGCAACCGGATCTCCGACGTGGCCCCGCTGACGGGCCTTCGGGCACCTACGTTCCTGTTCCTAGAAAACAACCGCATCCGGGACCTCCGTCCGTTGACCGCTTGGATCACCAACGATCTGGCCGGTCCCAAATACTTCGCGCCCTTCGCCAACTTCCAACTCAAGGGCAACCGCCTGTCCGGCGCCTCCAAGCGCCTGGTCAAGGAGTGGACCGAACAAGGCGTCCGCATCCGCAATTGATCGGTCGAGGACGGTTGTCGACGAATCAGTCAACGATACTGCCGTCCTGCTCGCGCAGATAATGGGTCAGTGACGCCAAAGCATGGTTGATTGAATCAGTTCGGGAGCTATCTGGGCCGACTCCCAAGGCACGACCACCGATTACCGCAACCGCAAAACTGCGGTCGTCAGAACTTGGAGTCTCTACCGCTTCTCTGATTCCAGGGCCGATCCCGCAACCGCCTCACCGGAGTGCAAGATTGCCGAAAAACCGTCCGCTCCGGATCATCACGTTTAAGCCGGTCGCGTCTCCTCTGGACCGGCTGCGACGCCTCGCCAACCACATCTTCCCGCACCAGACCGAAACAATGGCCCGTTTCCGGAGAGCCCTTGGCTAACCTTTGATTGCGCTGGGTTCGGAGGCCTGCACTGGGAAAGCGTCCAACGAAACTGGATTCAGGAAATCTTTGCGCGCTCGCGTTTCCACATCGAAACTTCCGGTGGCGAGGCTCAAACCCAAGGCATCGTCAAAGCACCCAAACCAACTGCCACCGCCCATTTTTACCCACGCCGAAGGAGTCATGACTCACGCCTGCATCCAGGATGACCTGGAACTGCTCCGTTATCTTTTCGCGGGCGAACTGGCGATCTCGGTCATCGCTCCCGAGCACCGGCGTGCCGCTTAAGAAATTTTGACGAGTTTGTTTACTGCACGGACAAGTGTTCAGAGGGAAATCGCATGAAACTAGACCGAATCACTCCGAAATTGACCCACCGGGCCCGGCCCCGTGGACTGCCGGCCGACGGCCGGATCAAGAGTCTGCGCCAACAGTTTGCCGAGAACTTCGCCACCGCGGAGGACGACGCCCGACGCTGGTTGCAACTGACGCTGAATGAAGCCGAGGCGATCGCCCATGAGACTCCGGTGCCGGAACTCGTGTTTCCGGTTCTCGCCGAAGAAAAGCTCGCCCAGTTGTCGCGCTGGCAGCGTCGGCAGGCCCGGGTCCGCGAATTGACGGAACAACTCTCGTTCGCCGCGTGAACGCCCGCCCGCGGTTCCTTTTCGCCACGAAATCAATTCCGCCGCCGGAACGGTTGCTCCCACGGTTTCAGCCATTCGTGACCGTCCGGTTGTTTGCCGGTTGCCATGCCCCGCTTGTCGGCCAACACCTCAACGTCAGCGTCCAGCTGGTGGAAGCGCTCGGCGGTGGCCGGCACGAGGAGACATTCGCCGCTCAACCGTGAACTGGTGCCCGATCAGCGATGCAGCGCAGCGACGCCCTTGGGCAGGTTCCGCAGCGCGGTCACTTCCTTCGCCGACAGCGCCTTGTTGAAGATCGCGAGATCGTCCATCCAGCCGGTGTAGCTCAAGCCCAGCATTACCAACGTCTCGTCGGGGTTCCATGTCCACGTCTGCTCCCGCGGGCTGAGCTCGCCCTTCAATTCACCGTCCAGGTAGAGCCGGGTAATGCCGTTCGCTTTGCCGGTGTTGAACTTCTCCCAAGTGAACGCCACATGGGTCCACCGCTCGCGGGAGAACGGCGGGCGCTCGACCTTGATCAGCGGCTTTTCGCCAAAGGCCATGTCGTCCCATTTCCGGTTCTGCGGGTTCCAGCAGGCCGGGTCGGCATAGGCACCCAGCCGGAACTCCCGGGGCTGTTCGTCCTTGGTGAACTCGGTGAAGAACGCCGCATTGTCCCACTGCTTCGGCGTGATCTGGATTGTGTCGCAGTAGCCGGGCTCCAAATCTTCGTCCGGATTCACGCGCAGCCAGAACGACACCGAGCCCTGCCAGTTGCGCTGCCGATACGGCACGTTGCCGGCAGCCTTGAAGGCGACGACCTCCTTGATCTTCCGGTCAAAGCGCAGGGCGCCGCCGTAGCGGCCCTGCAGGAACGCCAGCGAGACACCGGCGGGCGGCAGTCCTGGCTGCACCACCCGTGGCGCACCCCACTGGGGTCCCCAGTGCAGCCGGGCATCCCCCTTTGCAAGGGTCGCATCCGCCGAGTCATCGAACGGCGCATGGAAAAGCAGCGACAACGCGAGGGAGCGGCGGGCGGCGAAAGGAACCCCGTCGTCGGCCCGGACTGGACTGGCCAGCAGCAGGACTGCGAGCAGGGAACCCCGGCGGAGAAGCAAGGCGGTGCGGGACATGTCGCCCGGCCAGATGCCCCCGAAGACCAGGAGATTCAAGTGCGGAAACCGCTCCACCGCGAAAAGCTGCATCCCGTGGCCTCAATCGCCGGTATCCGCGCTTGAGCTTGTGTGTTCAGCGGGCAAGCTCGACGACACACTTCCAGCATGTCCCCCCCGCCTCCCTCCGCGGCCAAGGGTGAGTCCGCCCGTTTGGCGGCCTTGCGTCGTTACGAGGTGCTCGACACCCCGCCGGAGCCGGAGTTCGACGACTTGGTGGCGCTGGCCGCGGAACTCTGCAGCATGCCCATGGCTGCCCTGTCACTGGTGGATGCGGGCCGGCTGTTTCTCAAGGCGCAGGTCGGTGTCGGATTTCATGAAGTGCAGCGATCCGGCGCGCCCTGCGCACGGGTGGTCGACTGCGCCGAGGCCCTGGTCGTGCCCGACACGTTGGAGGATTCCTTCCTGTGCCGCTGGCCACTCGCGACGGGAACACGCGGCGTGCGGGCCTACCTCGGAGCGCCGCTCATATCTCCCGACGGGTTCGCCCTCGGCACTCTGTGCGTGCTCGATGTGCAGCCCCGAGAACTGTCGGAAACGCACGTCCGCACGCTTCAGCGGTTGGCGCGTCAGGCGGTTCACCTGCTGGAACTGCGGCTGAGCAACCGCCGTCTCACGGAGGCCAACGCCTTCAACCGGGCGACGATGGATGCGCTGGTCGCCCCGGTCGCCGTAGTGGAAACCGACGGCACCATGCTGGCTGTCAACCGGGCATGGGAGCAACTCGCCGCCCGGCCAGCGGCAGTCGTGTGGCAAATGCCCGCCCAACCCGGTGCCAACCTGCTCACCCAATGTGACCGGGCGGGCGGCGATGGCGCCAGTCCGGCCGCTCTGGCCAGCGCCGTCCGGGCGGTGACCGTGCAGGGCGCCGAAGATGGACGGTGCGAACTTTGTTTCGGTTCGCCAGGCCAGGAATTCTGGTTCCAAGTGCAAGTGACGCGTTCCGCCGCAGCCAATCCGTTGCGAGCGGTCGTGACTTTGGAGGAGGTCACCGCGCAACGCCGGACGGAGCGGTTGGTGCGCGAAAGCGAAGAACGTCTCCGCGCCACCCTCGAAAGCTCCCCCCATGTGGCGGTCCAGTGGTATGACAGCGGGGGCCGGGTCCAGTATTGGAACGCAGCCTCCGAGTCGATGTTTGGCTGGTCCCGGCAGGAGGCGGAGGGGCGCACGCTCGACGCCCTCATTCTCACCCCGGAGCAGGCCGCGGCCTTTCATGGCATCCTCGGGACAGTCGCCCGGACTGGGCAGGCCTGCGGGCCCGAGGAATCCCCATTCCGACGGCGCGACGGCAGCACGGGTTGGTGCCGGTCCACGGTCTTCCCGATTCCCGGGCCGGCAGGCGGAGCGCAGTTCGTCTGCATGGACGTGGAGATCACTGCCCAACGGGCGGCGCAGGAAGAATTGCGCCGCAGCGAACACTTCCGCGAGCAGGTGTTGCAGACCGCCCCGGTCATCACCTACGTCTTCGATCTCGCGGAACAGCGGGATATCTTCAGCAGCCGCTCGACGCTGGCGAGTCTGGGCTTCACGTCCGAAGCCATCGCCAGCTTGGGCGACCAGTTCCTGACGACCCTCCTTCATCCCGTTGACCTGGCCCGGCTGCCCGCAATGCGCGCTCGCTGGGACACGGCGGCGGATGGCGACGTGCTGACGACCGAATACCGGATGCGGTCGGCCGACGGTTCGTGGCGCTGGTTCCTGGGCTCCGACACCGTGTTCCAACGCGATGCGGACGGCCGGGTGCGCCAGATCATCGGCACCGCCCTCGACATCACCGCCCGCCGGGTGGCGGAGGAGGCACTCCAAGCCACCCTGGAGGGAACGACCCAGGTGGGCGCCGACTTCTTCTCCGGTCTGGTGTGCGCGTTGGGCACGACGCTCAAGGTGCGCTACGCCCTGGTCGGCGAGCTGCGCCCCGACCGGCCAGGCTGGGTAAGGACCGTCGCCGCGTGGGCCGACGGAACGCCGGCGGAGAGTTTCGAATTCGAACTGGCCGGCTCGCCTTGCCACGAGGTGTTGCGCCAGGGTTTCTGCTATTTCCCGGAACATGTCGGCGAACAGTTCACGGACGACCCGGTGCTCGCGCAGCTGGGAGCCAGTGCCTACATCGGCGCCCGGCTCTGTTCCGCGTCCGGTCAGACTCTGGGCCTGCTGGTGGTGATGCACGATCAGCCCCTGCCCTTTCCGCAGAAGGCGCACGAGCTGGTCCGTATCTTCTCCAGCCGTGCTGCCGCCGAACTGGAACGAATCCAGACCGAGCGCCGCGCGCGCCAGGTGTCCCGCACCCTGGAAATCCTCACCGAAGTCAACGAAACCATTACGCGCACCTCGGACGCCCGGGCCGTGCTGGAAACCGCCTGCCGGGCGGGCGTGGTCAAAGGCGGTTTTCCGCTCGTCTGGATCGGGCTCCGTGACAGGCCCGGCGGCGCCGTCCAAGTGGCCGCCCAGGCCGGGGCCGATCCGGAGACCGACGCCCTGCTGACCGCGGCGCTGCGTGGCGAACCGTCAGGCGGAGCCTGCTGGTTCACCACCGCCGCCCTGCGCGGCGAAAGTCCGGCCGTCTGTCAGGAGGTTGCCACCGATCCGCGCATGGCACTTTGGCAGAAGGCCGCGTTGGACCGCGGTTACCGTTCGCTGGTCTCGCTGGCGCTGCACCGGGGTGGCGAGGTGATCGGCTGCCTAAACTTCTACGCGACGGCGCCGGGGCAGTTCCCGGCCGAGGAACTGGCTCTGCTCGAGGAACTGGCTGCCGACCTCAGCTTCGGCCTTGAAGTCTGCGAACGCGAGGCTGCCCGGCGCCGCACGGAAGCCGACCTGCTCGCCGCACACCACCGCTACCGGGCGCTGGTGAACGACGTGGACGCCATCGTCTGGGAGTGCGAGCTCAAGCGGAAGACCTTCACGTTTGTCAGCGCCCAGGCTGAACGCCTGCTTGGTTATCCGGCCCGCGACTGGCTGGGAGATCCGGGCTTCTGGCCCGCGCTCATCCACCCGGAGGACCGGGAGCGGGCGTTGGGCTTCTGCCAGTTTCACACCCAACGGAAGGAAAGCCACGACTTCGAATACCGGATGCGCGCTGCGGACGGACGCTGGCTTTGGATTCACGATTACGTGTCGGTCGTGGTGGAGGATGGCCGGCCCGTGAGCCTGCGCGGCCTGATGGTGGACGTGACCGGCCGCCGCCAGCAGGAACAGGTGCTCCGGGACGAGCAGCGGCTCAACTCCACGCTCATCGAAAACGTCGCCGGCCTGTTCTTCGTCTTCAACCGTGCGGGCCGGATGCTCCGCTGGAACCACACCATCACGGAAAAGCTGGGCTACACCGATGCGGAGATCGGCCGCCGCACACCGCAGGATTTCGTGGTCCCCGCCCAACACAGGCGTTGCATCGCCGCCATCGCGAAGACCTTTGCCGAGGGCCAGGCCGAGGTGGAGCTCGACCTCGTGGGCACCGACGGCCAATCCAGCCCCTACTTCCTGGTGGCACGCTCCCTCGAATTTGCCGGCGAACCCGTGTTGGTCGGTCTCGGCTTCGACCTCCGGGAACGCCGCGCCGCCGAAGCGGAAATCCGCCGTCTCGCCGCCTTTCCCGCCCTCAACCCCCAGCCCGTTCTCGAGTTCGCCGACGACGGCTCGGTCACCTACCACAACCGGGCCACCGACGACTTTGCCCGCGAACTTCAGCTCGGTCTCGCCGACCTCCTGCCGGACGGACTCCCGGAGATCCTCGCCGGCAGCCTAGCTACAGGCCATCCGATACTGCGCCAGGAAGTCGAGCGGGCTCAACGCACTCTGGTGTGGTCCTTCTTTCCCATGCGGGAACTCGGCCGCGTCCATGGCTACGTCACGGACATCACCGAGGAAGTGCACCGCGAGAAGCTGGCCCGGCGCTCCCAGCGCATGGAATCCATCGGCACCCTAGCCGGCGGCATCGCTCACGACCTGAACAACACCCTCACGCCCGTGCTCATGGGCTTGCATCTGTTCCGGCAGGACCATCCCGAGGCAGGCGAACTGGCCGACACCATCGAGCAGGGCGTGCGCCGCGCCGCCGACATGACCCGCAAACTGCTCACGTTTGCCCGTGGTGCCGAAGGCCGTCGGGAACCCGTCCTCGTGGACCAGTTGGTCACCGAAATGGAGACGTTCATCCGCGGCACCTTTCCCAAGGAGATCACGCTCGCGCTCGACCTCCCCGCCGGACTGCCCGCGGTCAAAGGCGATCCCACCCAGATCTATCAGGTGCTGCTCAATCTCTGCGTGAACGCCCGCGACGCGCTGCCGGCCACCGGCGGCCGGTTGCTGATCGCCGCTCACCCGATCCGGCTCGGAGAGCAGGAAGCCGCGCGTTTTCTGGACGGCCGCCCGGGTGAGTTTGTGTGCGTGGCCGTGGAGGACACCGGCGCCGGCATCGCCCGGGGAGACTTGGAGCGGATCTTCGACCCCTTCTTCACCACCAAAGGCCCTGATGGCACCGGGCTGGGTCTTTCCACGGCGCTCGGCATTGTGCGCGGCCACGGCGGGTTTGTTCACGTCACATCCACACCGGGCCGAGGCTCCCGCTTTGAGGTCTTCCTGCCTGCCGCCGGGGCGGCCGAACCCTCCCCGCCCCTGGCACCACCCGTCCCCCATACCCAGGGCGGAGAACAGGTCGTGCTCTTCGTGGACGACGAGCTGCCCATCCTCCACGTCGCCGCCCTGCTGTTGCAACGGCTCGGGTATGTGCCCCTCACCAGTCCCGGCGGCGCTGCGGCCCTGGAACAACTGGGTGCCTTGGACCGCCCGCCCGCGGTGATCATCACCGATCTGCACATGCCGGGCATGGACGGACTGACCTTTGCCCGCACGGTGCGCGAACGCTGGCCGGATATCCCGGTCGTGGTCGCAAGCGGCCGGCTGGACGAACCGGTGGCCGCGGCCTTCCGAGCGCTCGGTGTCCAGCACCGGCTCGACAAACCGTTTGAATCACAGCAGCTCTCCACCACCTTGGTGGCGGCCCTCGCCGGCATGCTCGCTGCCCCGCCGCGCTGAACGGCCGCGTTGGCCGCCCAAGCCGTGCGAACTTCCCAGTCTAGTTGCCAACGGCAACGGGCCGGAAACAGGGATGTCACTGCTTTGGCCGTGAACATGGGCAATTCTCCTCTGCCACAGCGGCAAGTGCAGGAACGGCCGTTGCCACGGTCACGGCCCGTCTCTGCAGATGCTTGTGTGGGTGGGTTGACATCGCCTCCGGCGAGCCTGTTTTGCAGTTCCCAGCCCGGCGCATTCGCCTTCGGCGCCAAGCAGCGCGCGGTGGCGTCGCGCCGCGGGCCGGTTAAGGTCTCCCCATGAACGATTCCGAATGGGCGTCCGAGTTCCAGGCCATCTACGAACACGGGGTCGCCGCGTGGCGGGCCGGACGGCGCAGTCCGGCCACGATGTTCTCCGCGGAGGATGTCGCCGCTCTCGCGGGCAATGGCTGTTCCGCGCAGGAGTTGTTCGATTTCGTGGACGACTTCCTCGTTTACGGCGAACCCGACTTCGCGACCGTGCTCGCGGTCCAGTCCATCCGCCGGGACCATTTCCGCTTGGTGCTGCACGGAAACTCCACCGGTCACGTGGCCCGGATGGCCGACTTGCCGGCCAAAACTGCCGCGGTGGAGGGCATCGCCTGGCTGCCGCGGCTGATCGTGAAGGCCCGACTGAAGCTGCGGGGCGAGATGCCGTCCGACCTGATGTATGGCTGTGGCGGCGACCGGCCGTTCCTGCGAAGCATGAACATGACGTTGCCGCAATTTCTCGAGCTCGTCCGCGATTCTGGCGACGACGACCGCCGGATCATTGACGCGGTCAAGACCTGCGCTCGGGGCGGCCGTTGATGCGTAGGCTACTTGAGGTGGGTATCGAACCAGTCTGCGAACTCGCCCAGATCCCACATCATCGTCAGCAGGCCCTTCGTCACCGACACGGCTGCCAGCCACTTCGGCCATGCCTTGGTGGGCACCGGACCGTGACCAAAGCCCGGGTGGACGACCAATTCCACCGGGGCCCCGACTTCGCGGGCACGCGCGAGGAACCGCACGGACTGGTCGAGCGGCACCAGCGTGTCGGCATCGCCATGGAACAGGATCGTGGGCGGCAGGTTTGAGGTGACGAAATAGATCGGCGACATTTCGCGGCCCGTGGCCTGCCACACGGGCAGGTTCTTCGGTTCCTGCGCGAACGCCTTCGTGAAACTCTTGGGCGGGCCTCCGTCATGCAGGTTCTCGGTCGAATCACCCAGGTTCAGCAGGTCAGTGACCGGAAAGAAGATCGCCACAGCCTGCACGGCGCAGCTCGCGCGGTCCACGGCGTCGGTGGCATCGGCCGGTCCGGGGCCGCCGCGAGTCGCCAGCATGAGGCTGAGATGTCCGCCGGAACTGCCGCCGGTCACGCCCAGCCGTTCCGGGTCGACGCCATAGTCCCGGGCGTGGGTGCGCACAAACCGCACGGCGCGATTCACGTCGGCGACAATTTCCATCACCGTCGCGCGTGGCTGGGATAAATGGTAAACGGGGAATACGGTGTAGCCATGTCGCAGTAGCGGGGCGGCGAGCCAGGGGCGCAGGGAATTGGTGCCCGACTTCCAGCTACCGCTCACCATCAGGAGCACGCCTTTGCCATTCGGTGATTCGGGCTGCATCACGTCCACCGTCAGCTTCTCGCCGTGGCGCTGACCGTAAGCCAGGCCGCGGGTCCACGTGAACTTGGGATGCAAATGCAGCCAGACGCAGCCGGCGACGAGGCCCAGCGCCGCCATCAGGAGCGCGAGACCGGCCAGCAGGCATTTCAGAAGGCGGAGAGAATTCACGAGCCTTGGAATCCTGGGCCACCGCGGCCCAAGCCTCCGCGGACTCTGCCATGGAGCCTTCGCCGCGGGAAGGCACGGTTACCAATCGGCAACGGGCCGCCCGCGCAGCCGTCGAACCGGTTCGAAAACACCCGCGACCCGGCCGGTCGCCGACAATTTGGGTGCCTAGGTCAGCAGGCCGGCTGTTTCTCTGCATTCGGGAGGGCTGGCTTGCCGGGAAACTCCCTAAGGGCTATTCAAGGACGATGATTCGCTGGACTGTCCCACTGGTTTCCGTGCTCGTCCTTGCGGCCACCGGCTGCAAGCGCGAGGAAATCCAAGTCTATCAGGCCCCGAAAGATTCCCCGGTGGGCGTCCCCACCGCTACCGCCGGGGCCGCGGCGTCGCCGCACGGTGGTGCGCCCGCGGGTGGACGCGTGCCGTGGACGGTCCCCGACGGCTGGGGCACCAAGGCGAGCAGCAGCTCCATGCGCATCGCCAGCTACGAGGTGAAGTCCGATGACGGACGCATCCTCGACATCTCGGTGATCCCCCTGGGTGGGCAGTCCGGCAGCCTGCTCGACAACGTCAACCGTTGGCGCAACGAGCTGAAGTTGGCCCCGATCGCGGAAGCTGACCTCGATGCCCTGGTGAAGCCCGTGCCCATCGGCTCCACGACGGGCAAGCTGCTCAACATCGTCAGCGAACAGCCAACCCTCGAGGGCAAGTTAAAGGAGCGCACACTCGCCGCGCTGCTCAACCTCGAGGGCACCACGATCTTCTTCAAACTCCGCGGCGAAGACCGCTTGGCTACCGAGAACGAACCCAAGTTCCTCGCTTGGCTGAAATCGGTGCAGACGGACCTTCCCGCCGCCGCGCCCGCTCCTGCGCCCGCCGTTGCGCCGGCCGCGCCGAACCCGATCCCGCCGATGGTCAGCTCCAGCACCGCCGGCGTGCCGCCGCCGCCCGCCACCGACGTTCCCAAGTGGGACCCGCCCGCGCACTGGAAAGCCGGCGGTCAGCGCCCAATGCGGCTGGCGACATTCGAGGTTCCCGGCGGCGAAAACCAGGTGGCCGACCTTTCCATTTCGGCCCTCGGCGGTTCTGCTGGCGGCCTGCTCGCGAACCTGAACCGCTGGCGCACACAACAGCTCGGCCTGTCCGCGGCCACCGAAGCCGATTTGCCGAAAATTTCCTCGCAGGTCCCCGTCAGCGGCGGCACCGCGACGGTGGTGGACTTCAGCGGCGAAGGGGAGCTGAAGGGCACCCGCATGCTCGCGGCCATCGTGTCCCAAGCCGACCGCACGTGGTTCTTCAAGCTGACCGGCCCGGACGCCGTGGTCGGTCCCGAGCGCGACAGTTTCCTGAAGTTCCTCCAGTCGGTGAAGTTCTGAATCCGTCCGCCTCGTTCGCGTCCACTTGCAGTCCATTACCTGTCCCGTGAAGCGATTCTTCCAATTCTTCTCCTCGCTCAAGCTGACCGTGTGGCTGCTGGCACTGGGCATCATCGTCGTCTTCTTTGGCACGTTGGCGCAGACGGAGGACGGCCTCTATGTGGCGCAGCAGAAATACTTCCGGTCGCTCTACGCGGTCTGGTCTCCGCATGACCCGTCGCTCAAGTGGATTAAGGTCATCCTGCCGGGCGGCTACCTGCTGGGCACGCTCCTGCTTCTGAATCTGGTCGCGGCCCACTTTTCGCGCTTCAAGCTGACTTGGCAGAAGTCCGGCATTTTCCTCACCCACATCGGCATTGTCCTGCTGCTGCTCGGGCAGCTAGCCACAGACATGTTCGCCCGCGAGAGCCGCATGAGCTTCTCCGAAGGGCAGTGGCGCAACTTCAGCGAGGATTTCCACGCCATGGAACTCGCCCTCCTCACGGACGCCTCGTCGTCGGACATGGATGAAGTGGTCGCCATCCCCGCGGGACTGCTCGCCACCGGCAAGGAGATCCGGCACGAAAAGCTGCCTTTCACCCTGCGGGTCAAACAGTGGGCCGAAAACGCCGAGATCCGCCGCCGCGGGCCGATGGTGGACAAGGACCGGCCCGCCCCGGCCACCGAGGGCACTGGTGCCAGCCTGATCATGGACGCCGTCGCGGCGACCCGGGCGATGGACCAGCGCAACACCCCGGCCGCCGTGATCGAGATCGTGGACGCCTCCGGAAAATCCCTCGGCACTTGGCTGTTTGGTCTCGTCCTGAACGAGCAGGAGTTCGAAGTCGGGGGCAAGACCTACCGCGCCGTGCTCCGCTCCACCCGCTATTACGAGCACTTTTCGGTGAAGCTGCTGAAGACGACCCACGAGGTTTACCGCGGCACCGAGATCCCGCGGAACTTCCAGAGCCGCGTGTTGCTGGAAAACCCCAAGACCGAAGAAAAGCGCGAGGTGGACATCTACATGAACAACCCGCTGCGCTACGCCGGCCTGACGTTCTTCCAGCACCAGATGGGCCGCGACGAGGTCAACGTCGCCCGGGGCACCAGCGCCTTCCAGGTCGTGAAGAATCCGTCGTGGCTCACCCCGTATCTGGGCACCATCGTCGTGGGGATCGGCCTCACGGTGCAGTTCATGATCCACCTCGTCGGCTTTGTCCGGAAACGCACCGCCTGAACCTCCCGTCTCCTGCTCCATGAAACGCCTTGCCCTGTTCCTGTTCGCGCCGTGCCTGCTGGCTCTGTCCCTCTTGGGCGCCGGGCCGAATGACGCCTTCAACCTGAAGGAATTCGCCGAACTGCCGGTGGTCTTCAATGGCAGGCATCAGCCGCTGGATTCCGCCGCCCGCAATTCCCTCGTGCAGATGCGCGACCGCTATTCGATTTACGACCGCACCGAGAAACGCACCGTGCCTGCCCACGAATGGTTCGCAGAAGTGGCCATGAATCCCGATGCTGCGGACAAACGGCGCACCTTCCGCATTGATCACCCCGACCTGATCTCGCTGCTCAAGCTTCCCCAGAAGGACGAGGCCAACGGGGAAGACGGAAAGAACTTTTCCTGGAACCAGATCGCTCCCGGTTTCGAGCAACTGGAGGAGCAGTCCCGGCGCATCCTCCAGTCCAAGCAGGACGCCTCCCAGCGCACCGCGTTCGAGGGCGCCGTGCTCAAGCTCCGGAATGCTCTAACTCTTTACCTTCGCCTCAAGAACACCGTCGTGCCCGGCAACACCACCAACCTGCTGGCCGACGTGGTGCGGTTCCGCGAAGTGGCGACGGAGTTCCGGGCGAAGTCCGCCGAACCGGACGTGCGCCAGAAGATGGTCTCCGAGATCTTCAACTGGGAGCTGCTGGAAAGCTTCGAGGCGCCGCTGATCCTGCCGCCCACCGAGATTCTGCCCGGCCGCGAAGGCTGGTCCCGCATCGGTTCGGGCGTTGTGTCACTCGCGTGGGGCTACAAGTCGGGCGAACTCTTCCGCACCCTGCAGGACCTGCGCAAGGCCTCGTCGAATCCGGAGAGGGCCGGCTCGGTGACGCTCAATTCGTTGCGTGAGCATTTCAACACGCTCCTCGATGGCGCCCAGGACCCGGCGCCCATGCCGGCGTCCCTGGAACTCTGGGTGAAGATGGCTCAGGCGTTCCGCGCCCGCGATGCCGCCGGGTTCAACGCCACGCTGACCGCCTACCGCCAAAGCCTCGCCGCGAACCCAGCCGTTGCCGCCGACCTCGGCAAGGCCGGGCGCGAGGTGTTCTTCAACCGCCTCGCGCCGTTCTACAGCACGATGCCGATCTACCTGATCGCGTTCCTGCTGGGCTGCTTCTTTTGGTTCAACTTCGCCGAATGGTCCCGCAAGGCGTCGTTCTGGCTGATCGCGGTCGCCTTCGTCCTGCACACCGTCGGGCTCATCTTCCGCATGTGGCTCGAGGGCCGGCCGCCGGTGACCAACCTGTATTCGTCCGCCATCTTCATCGGCTGGGGCAGCGTCGGCCTCGGACTGCTGCTCGAGCGGTTCTGGAAGAACGCCATCGGGCTGGTCTGCGGCAGCGCGCTGGGCTTCGTTACGCTCATCGTCGCCCACAACCTCGCGCTTGGCGGCGACACGCTCACGATGCTCGTGGCGGTGCTCGACACCAATTTCTGGCTCGCGACCCACGTGGTCATCGTGACGCTCGGCTACGCCAGCACCTACGTGGCGGGCTTCCTGGCGATCATTTACATCGTCCGAGGCGCGTTCACCACCGGCCTGAGCGAACCGGTGGCAAAGTCGCTCGCGCGCATGGTTTATGGCATCGTGTGCTTCGCGACGCTCTTCAGCTTCGTCGGCACGGTGCTTGGCGGCATCTGGGCCGACCAGAGCTGGGGCCGTTTCTGGGGCTGGGACCCGAAGGAAAACGGCGCGCTCATCATCGTCCTCTGGAACGCGCTCATCCTGCACGCACGCTGGGGCGGTCTCGTCCGCGAGCGTGGCCTCATGAGCCTCGCCATCATCGGCAACATCGTCACGAGCTGGTCCTGGTTCGGCACAAACATGCTGGGCATCGGCCTGCACAGCTACGGCTTCACCAGCGGCGCCTTCATGTGGCTCGGCATCTTCATCGTAAGCCAGCTCGTGCTCGTCGGTCTGGGCATGCTGCCCGAGAACATGTGGCGCAGCACCCTGCCGGCCGCTCCAGCGGGCCTGCCGAAGGCCAAGGGCAAGCCGGCGGCCGCCTGAATACGCAGAATCCCAACGGGTGACGTTCGCTGCCGGCTCGCTGCCGGCAGTTTTCTTTTCCAGCCCGGGAGCGGAACCCGCCCCTCCCGGGTTCCGGTGGCGACAACGGCCCCGGCCGCCGTATAGCCTCACCGCATGTTCTCCACTGTTCTCCGGGGGTTGCTGCTGCTGTCCGGACTGAGCCTCGCCCTTGCGGCGGAAAAGCCGTTCCTGCGGTCCGAGCTGATCTTTCCGCAGGAGAACTGGCACAATCACGCCTCGTGCGTCGTCGAGGCGCCAAACGGCGACCTGTTCGCGACCTGGTTCCATGGCTCCGGCGAGCGCAAGGCTGACGATGTGCGGGTGGAGGGCGCCCGCCTTCGCCGGGGGCGGGGCGTTTGGTCGCCCCGGTTCACGCTGGCGGACACGCCCGGTTATCCCGATTGCAACCCGCTGCTGCATGTGGACGACCGCGGCCGTCTCTGGCTGATCCACACCACGATCCTGGCGAACCTCTGGGAATCCGCCCTGCTCAAGTCTTACGTCAGCTCCGACTGGCGTCGGGACGGACCACCCAAGTGGGACCGCACGGGAGTGCTGCACATCACGCCCGGACCGGAATTCGACGCCGCGGTCAGCAACGCTCTGCCCCGGCTGAAGGCGCTCGCAGCCGGTCAGGACTGGCCCGAACAGACGCGCCGGGAGGTGGACGAATTCCTCAACGCCATGCGCGATCATTCGGCCGACAAGCTCTACCGCCGGCTCGGGTGGATGGGCCGTTCGCATCTCACGGTCATCGGCAACAGGTGGCTGCTGCCGCTTTATCATGACGGCTTCTCCTTCTGCCTCGTCGCCATCTCGGACGATCGGGGCGCTTCCTGGCATCCCAGCGCACCAATCATCGGCGCCGGCAATATCCAAGCCGCCATTGTGCCCCGGAAGGATGGCTCCCTGGTAGCCTTCATGCGCGACAATGGCCCGCCGCCGAAGCGGCTACAGGTAGCCGAATCGCGCGACCGGGGTGAAACGTGGACCGCTGGCATCGACAGCGAAATCCCCAACCCCGGTTCCGGTGCCGAGGTCATCGCCCTGCGCGATGGCACCTGGGCCTACCTCGGCAACGACACGGAAAAGGGCCGTCATTCCCTCGCGCTCTGGCTCAGCAAGGACGAGGGTCGGACGTGGCCCCATCGTCGGCATCTGGAATCCTCCCCGACCGACTCCGGCGCCTCCTATGGCTATCCCAGCCTCTTGCAAAGCCGCGACGGTTCGCTGCACGCCACCTATAGTTTTCATGAAAAACGGGGCGGAACGATCAAGCACGCCCATTTCAACGCGGGTTGGGTGAAGCAGGGGAACTAGAAGACCGCTGCTTGGGAAAATCTTGACCGCACTGACAGTTTGCGGGTGACCTAGCTGGAAATGAACCAAGGGGTGCAAGACAGTCTGGCCAAGTATGACCAATGGCATCAGCAGTTGGGTCTGGAATTGGAGTGCAACTGTGTCTGGCATCAGATGGTCAAGGCGGCGTTGCCCGCGCTGGGAGGAATCGCTGACCGAACTCTGCTCGAGATTGGTTGCGGTCGTGGCGCAATGTCGCTGTGGCTGGCCAGCCAATTACCCCGCCCCCGTCGAGTGGTTGGGGCCGACTTTTCTCCGGAGGCGATCCGCTTGGCGGAGCGCCTGACCGAAAGCTCCGCCGGACTGCCCATCACCTGGTCGGTTGAGGACATCCAGGCCATCCGCCAACCGGATGCATCCTTCGATCTGGTCCTGTCGTGCGAAACGATCGAGCATGTGCCAGATCCGCAGAAGGCTTTGCGGGAGCTGGCGAGGGTGCTTCGACCCGGCGGCACCCTGCTTTTGACCTTTCCAAACTATTTCAGCACCATCGGTCTCTACCGCATTTACAGCTTCCTTCGCGGCCGCTTATTCACAGAGGAAGGGCAGCCTATAAATCACCCGCTTCGCACGTCAGAGGTGCTCAGGTGGGTTCGCGAAGCGGGGCTGAACGTCTTGGAATTCGAGGCCCGGGGACATTTCCTGCTTTGGCCGGGACGATCCCCACGGGAGATCCGCTGGCTCGAACATCCGCAGTTCCTGATGCGCTGGTTGGGGTTCCATCCGCTGGTGATTGCTAAGAAGCCCTGACTCCCTCCAACGGATCTGGATCGGTCGTCCCGGGCTGGGGCGGTAACCTGCCCGTTAACTGACGGCTCGAGTGGGCCGGTTCCGCCGTGACGGCATCAGTAGTAGTAGCGCGTGTCGGACGACGGACCGCCCATGGCGCGCGGGCGCAGTTTGGCCTTGGTCCGGATGATCACGCTGCCGTCGGCCTGTCCCACCGGCTGGTCCGGCGCCACCGACCACGACCACAGCGGCTTGCTAGTCGCTCCGGCATCGAACTTCCCAAGGTGGCCAACATCCCACAGCTTCGTTCCCGGGGTGTCGCTGATCCGGTGGGTAATGAAGGCCCGGCGGGAATCGCATTCGTCCGCCTTCGTTGGCCACGCCGGCTCGTTGAGCTCCGCGTTGGCGTTCACCCTGCCGGATTCGTCGAGGAACTTCATCCCGGCGGCGGTCTTGAAATTCGCCAGCCACATGTAGGGCGTGTAGACGTTCGCCGCGGTGGTGTCCCAGCCGCCGTAGTCGCGGGTGGATTTGTCGGCGAAGTTGGTCATGCTAGCGTAGTTGAACCAGAGTCGGCCGAAGGACTTTGACGTGATCGGGCAGATGAGGATGTGGGTGTTGGGCACGTATTTGCCGCGCATCACATCCACGATGCTGTCCTTGGCACCGCCGGTGCGGTGGTAGTCGGGACTGCCGTCGTCATGCCGCGGGAACCGGCCCCGGTTGTCATCGGCGTAAAGCATCTGCGACAAGTGCTGTTGGCGCAGGTTGCTGAGGCACACCGCCCGCATGCCGGCATACTTCGCCTTCGCCAGCGCGGGCAACAGCATTCCGGCAAGGATGGCGATGATCGCGATCACCACGAGCAGTTCAATCAGGGTAAAACCCGCCACAGCGGAGCGGGACGGCGACAGCGGTCGGTTCATGGCGGCCAGAAGGAGCTTGATTGCACGCTAGCTCCTGCGCGCCGGCTTCGACAACCTCCGAAACCGGCCACAACGCTGCTGATCTCCCTGTCTGGGTTCCAAGCTCCCAAGGGACCGAAGGCCGGACGGCTTTGTATGGCCAACATGACCGCAGGTATTACCAGTTGCTGGATGTGGCAGGCCGGGAACTCCACCTCGGCAAAGATCATCGCCCGGGAACGGACCGTCGAGGCCAGCGTGCGGCCGAACTTCTGGGCAACTCCCACCAGAATCAGCCTATGAAGAGTCTCCGGGCCAGTGGCTCCGATATCGGATAGACTCTTTCCGGGGGCAGGTGCCGTTTGGCCTCGTCAGCTCGCCCACCTAGGAGCAAACCGCGGATTCTCGAAACTCTTGGGGTGAGATCTTCAATCTTCAAAGTCCACGACTCCACATACTCACGAATGATCTGCCTCCCGATTCCCACCTGAATGCTGTAGTGATTGAGCCCAGCGCCCCGCAGCGTGCGTTCCGTGTCCCACTGGATGTGGACGGGTGCCGACTGAAACTGACGGTCCCACTCATCCTTGGAGGAGAACACTTTCTCTTCGAACACCGTCAATACGCCTAGTCCGAGCGCTTGTTCCCAGCCAGCCCGCGAGATTGTCACTGCCAGGATGCGCTCCTGCCCACTTTTCTGCCCCCAATTGCTCCGGTGCATCAGCCACAGAAACGACGGTTTGATCCAAGTCATCCGGCCCATCGAAAACGGCGCGACGAAGCGCTGCCTTCGGAGAGCGGCATCCGCAATGCCAGAGGGAAAGGCCTGATAAATCACGATGCTTTCCCGGTCGAACGACGCCCGGATCTCACGAAGTCTCGCCATGTAGGAGTCTCAAGGATTTGCCATGGAACGCGAGGCTGAATTCCCGGAAGACCCCAATCAAGCGTTCCGAACAGTTGATTCTTCTCACCGGGCCGCCCTGACAACGGACCTGAGTGGCCAGCGTGCAGCTGAGTTCCTGAGCCGATTTGCCGGCAGCATGCCGGTATTCGGCACCGCCATTTCGGCACAGAGAATCGCAAGCGGCATCCTTGCCGGAAACAGAGTGCGCGGCCCATCGTTCAGGCGCATGAGCAATTCTGGCCCCGGCTGGGTCACGGCTTCCGAAGCCCTCAGCCACCTGCGCAACGGCATGCGCGTCTTCATCGGTTCCGGCTGCGCCGCGCCCGGACTCCTCATCGAGGCCCTCGCCGCCCGGGCGCCCGAGGTCTTCGACGTGGAGGTGCTGCACATCCTCACCCACGGTCCTGCGCCCTACGCCCGTCGGGAACTGCTCGATCACGTCCGCCAGAACTCGTTCTTCATCGGTGGCAACGTCCGGGCGGCAGTCCACGAGGGCGTCGCCGACTACACGCCCATCTTCCTGTCCGAGATTCCCCGTTTGTTCCGTGAACGGCGGATGCACCTCGACATTGCGCTGGTGCAGGTCAGCCCGCCGGATCCTCACGGGTTCTGCAGCTTCGGCGTGTCGGTGGACGTCGTGAAGGCAGCCGTGGAATCGGCGGATTACGTGATCGCGGAGGTGAACGCCGCGATGCCCCGCACCCTCGGGGACAGCTTCGTCCACGTCAGCCAGCTCGACGCGATGGTCCGGAGCGACCGGCCGCTGTTCGAGTTTCCGATGGAGGAGGTCACGCCCGAAGCCGAAAAGATCGCGGAGTTCATCGAGACACTCGTGCCCGACGGCGCGACGTTGCAGACGGGGATTGGCGCGATTCCCAGCGCGGTGCTGGCCCGCCTGGGACACAAGAAGGACCTCGGGATGCACACCGAGATGCTGACCGAGGCCGTGCTCCCCCTGATCGAGGCCGGTGTGCTCAACGGCCGCCGCAAGGCACTGCTGCCGGGCAAGGTCGTGACGAGCTTCTGCTTCGGGAACCGCCGCTTCTACGACTACATCCACGACAATCCGGCCTTCGAGTTCCGGCCGACGGAGTTCACCAACGATCCGTTCCAAATCGCCCGCAATCGCAATATGGTCGCCATCAGCTCCGCCATCGAGGTGGACCTCACGGGCCAGGTCTGCGCGGATTCGATCGGCGGAAAGTTCTACTCGGGATTCGGCGGCCAGGTGGATTTCATCCGCGGCGCCGCGCGAGCCGAAGGTGGCAAGCCAATCATCGCACTGCCTTCCACCACGAAGAACGGCAGAATCACCCGGATCGTGCCCTGGCTCCAGATGGGCGCGGGCGTCGTCACTTCCCGGGCGGACGTCCACTACGTGGTGACCGAATACGGGATCGCCTCGTTGCACGGCAGATCGGTCCGGGAGCGCGCCCTCGCGCTGATCCACATCGCACACCCGAACTTCCGCGAACAGCTGCTGAAGGACGCCCGTGATGCGAAGCTGGTCAGTCCCACCCAGATCGCCCTGCCGCCCGGACTCCAGCCGTATCCACGCAAATTCGAGGTAGATTACCAGGGCCGCGACGCGCTGAAGATCCACGTCCGGCCCATCCGGCCTACCGACGAGGGCCTGCTCAGGGAGCTATTCTACTCTCATGCCCCCTCGACGATCTATCAGCGCTATTTCACCCAGCTCAAACGCCTGCCGGCCGAGGCGGTCCAACGCATGGTCACGCTGGATTACGAGTCCAACATGGCGCTCGTCGCGGAGATCCCGTGGGAAGGCCGCAAGCGGCTCATTGGCGTGGCCCGCTACACGCGCGACACCGCCACCGACCTCGCCGACATCGCCGTGGTCGTGCAGGAGGATTTCCGTCGGCACGGCCTCGCGACCTTCCTTTTGCGGAATCTTGCGAAGGTCGCCCTCGAGCAGGGCATCGTCGGATTCCGTGCGGACGTGCTGCCGGAAAATCTCGCGATGGTGAAGACCTTCCAGAAGCTCGCCGAACCGCTGGAGACCGGGCAGGAAGGCGGCGTGGTGAAGGTGAAGTTTCTGCTCGCGAACCTGAAGCCGGCGTAACGGTGTGGCGCAGGCCCTCGGCCTCGCGGACGGCTTCGGCGGTCGCGCCAGCGTCTTGGAGTGCGCGAGTCCTCTCGCGCTTTGGCCACCGAGTGTGCAAGGCGGCAGAGCACTGCCGCAGTCCAAAACCTTGCGGCCGTATCCGAGCACCGCTGCGAGAACACCCTCCATGTCCCTAACCACGAAGAAGCTACAGCGCCCCCGCCTGGTCCCTCAAACAAGGCGTGGCGGCTGGTCACGGAATGCCGTAAACACACCGACAACACGCGCCGCGCTACGTGTCTCCATGCCTGTCGCCACACCAGTCTGCCGTTTCGATCCGCACCGCCGCGGTTTCCTGCGCTCGCTGGTGGGCGGTTCGCTGCTGTTCCCCGGACTGGTTTCACAACTCCTCGCCGAAGAGGCCAGCCGGGGCAGTTCAGCGGATCCGCTGCGCCCGCACGCGCCGCATTTCGAACCCAAGGCCAAGCGGGTCATCTTCCTCTACATGAGCGGCGGGGTGTCCCATGTGGACTCGTGGGATCCGAAACCCAGGCTCTTCGCCGACGCCGGCAAGACGATCTCTGTGGACGAGTTCCAGGGCCGGAAGGGTGACTTCAGGATGTTCGCCAAACGGCCGCAGTGGGAATTCAGCCGGCACGGCCGCTGCGGCACCGAGGTGAGTTCCCTGTTCCCGCACATGGCCGGCTGCGTGGATGACCTGTGCGTGATCCGTTCGCTGAAATCCGATCACACGAACCACTACGAGGCCACCCTGGGCGTCCACACCGGATCGTTCACCTTCGCCCGGCCCAGCCTTGGCTCCTGGGTCAGCTACGGCCTCGGCACCGAAAACCGCAACCTGCCCTCGTTTGTCGTCATCGCCCCCAAGACGCCCTACGCGGGCAGCCAGGTCTGGGCGAGCGACTTCCTGCCGGGCGCCCATCAGGGCACGCTCGTGGTGCCCGGTGCGGAACCAGTCGCGAACCTGCGCCGCCGCGTGGCCACCGGCCGGCTCCAGGAACTGGAACTGGCCGCGCTGGCGGATCTGAACCGCCGTCACCTCGCGTCCCGCGCGGACGATCCGCTGCTCAGTGCGCGGTTAAAGTCCTTCGAGACCGCCTTCGGCATGCAGATGGAGCTGCCCGACGTCTTCGACCTGTCGCGCGAAAGCGACGCCACCCTCGCGCTCTACGGACTCGAGCGCGGCAGCACGAAGGGTTTCGCCTGGCAATGCCTCGTCGCCCGCCGGCTCGCGGAACGCGGGGTCCGGTTCGTCGAGCTGATCGACGTGGGCTCCTCCGACAATTGGGACGCGCATGGCGACATGCTGACCCACGCGCCGCTGGCGAAGAACGTGGACCAGCCCATCGCCGGTCTGCTGCGGGACCTGAAACAGCGCGGTATGCTCGCCGACACCCTGGTCGTCTGGACCACCGAATTCGGACGCACACCCTTCAACGAAACCGCCAGTCACAAGGGCCGCGAGCATCACCACTGGGTGTTCTCCTCCTGGCTGGCCGGCGCGGGTGTGAAGGCCGGAACCGTCTATGGCGAATCCGACGACTACGGCATCAACGTGGGCCGCAATCCGGTCCACATGCACGACTTCCACGCGACCCTCCTGCACCTGCTTGGCTTCGACCACGAACGCCTGACCTACCGGCATTCGGGCCGCGATTTCCGGCTCACCGACGTGGCGGGAGAGGTTGTGCCCGGTCTGCTGGCGTGACGTCGTTCCGCAACCGGCTCATTCGCCGGCGTCTTCGTCCGCCGAGTTGCCCCCGTGAAGCCGGCCCACGTCAGCGCAGATACCCCGTTTGCTGGCGGCGATGAACCCGAGGAATTCCTGCACGAAAACTTTGGCGGCGAACGCCTCCTTGGCGGCCGTCAGTCGCGCCTGGAAATTGTCATTTGAGCGAAACAGCAGCCGATAGGCCTGCTTGAGCTGCAGCCGCTGGGCGGCGGTGAGGCCGGCGCGCCGAAGACCGACAACGTTCAGTCCGCAGAGGCGGTTCAAATCGCGCGCGAGCGCAAAGGGCGGCAAATCCTTCGTGATCCTTGCCCCCCCCTGCATCATCGCCAGCCGGCCGATGCGACAGAACTGGTGCACCATGCAGTTGCCGGAGATGAAGGTCTGGTCCGAAACCGTGACATGGCCGGCGAGCAGGGCGCCGTTGGCAATCACGTTGCGGTCGCCGATCTGGCAGTTATGGCCTACATGGCTGCCAGCCATGAACAGGTTGCCGTGACCGATCACCGTGTCCTCATCGAGCCGGTTGGAGCGGTGGAGGGTGACGTGTTCGCGGAACAGATTTTCGTCGCCGATGCGCAGCCGTGTGGGCTGGCCGGCATACTTCAAGTCCTGCGGCGCGTCGCCGATGACGGTCCCGGAGTGAAAGCGGTTGCGCGCCCCGACCGTGGTGTGGCCGGTCAGGTGGACGTGCGGACCGACCACGCAGCCGGAACCCAGCGTGACGTGTTCGTCGATGACGGCATACGGACCGACGGAGCAGCCTTCGCCGAGGCGGGCGCCGGAATGGATGACAGCGGTGGGATGGATCATGCGGACTTCGGGGAAGGGGACGTCCTGAGCATCAGGAACAGGAAAACGGGGCCGCCCAGCGCGGCGGAAACGACGGCGGAATTGGCCACGATGAGCGCGCCCACGACATGCCGGGCCGGGGAGAAATCGCGCCACTGTCCCTCCTCCAGCTTCTGGAGCAGCACCGGCAGCGGCACGCCGGTCACGCGTTTGCCCTCGCCCAGCGCATAGCTGCACTTCAGCGACAACGCGACTCCGAGCAGCGCACCGCCGAGAATCGTGAGGCTGAAGACGCCGTGCGCACGCGGCGTCGCGCGCAGCTTGCGGAGCCACTGGCGCATGAACACCAGCAGGCTGAAGCAGGCGACGGCAAAACAGACGGGCAGAAGCAGAGCCATGCAGGCCTCAGGAGTAGAAGTAGCCGAGCTCCCGGAGCGAGCAGAAATCACGCGGCCGGGACTCGCTGGGACGTCCGAGGATCAGGTGATCGAGCACTTCGATCTTCAGCAACTGCCCGGCCCTGATGAGATCGCGCGTCACACGGATGTCCGCTTCGCTGGGCGTCGGATCACCCCCGGGATGGTTGTGGGCGAGCACGAGGGAATGCGCATTGGCCACGATGGCCGGCCGGAACACCTCGCGGGCATGGACCAGAACTTGGTCCAGCAGCCCGCGGGTTACCTCCTCGACCCGGATGAGCCGTTTCCGGGTGTTCAGCAACACGACCACAAAGCGCTCCGTGTCGAGGGTGGAAAGTTCATCGCGCAGCAGCGCCGCCAGCTGCTCGGGGTGGTCGAGCACCGGCGATTCCCGGCGTTTCTCGTCCGCCAGACGGAGGGCCAGCTCGAAGGCCGCCTTGAGCGTCACCGCCTTGTCGCGCCCCACGCCCTTCACCTGCACCAACTGGTCGAGCGACGCCCGTGCCAGGGCCTCCAGCGACCCGAACTTGGCGACGATCCGGTGCCCGATCTCCACGGCCGAGGCGCCCTGAAGCCCCGTGCGCAGCAGGATGGCCAGCAGCTCCGCCGTGTTGAGCGAGGCGGCCCCGCGCGCCGCCAGCCGCTCCCGCGGCCGGTCAGCCTCAGCCATGTCGTGGATGCGCAGCGGTTGGTTCACGGACACAGTTTTGGCCGGCCGGCGCGAATCTTCAATCGGAACCCCGGGCTTCCCACCTCAACCGCACCGGCCTCTTCGGAGCCGGCCAACGGCATCCCGGGAAACCGGCACCACGCGTCCCGCTGGTCCCAAATCTTGAGTCTGAACAACAGTCTGGGGCGCACGGGTGGAGGGTCAACAGACTTGGTGGCGACCATGTGGCGCGGCTCGTCATGGGAGGATTGTGATGCGGCGGCGTGGTTTTGCAGCAACCTTGGGGCGACGGACCCGCGAAATGCATGCGTCAGGCTCAAGGCATCGTTCGTTACTGCGTGTCTTGGAACCGTGCTTCGTTCTGCGCCGACTCCGCAGAACACCTGCCTGAACGCGGCCGTCAAGGGGGGCGCCGTCACCTCGCGCAGAAGCGAGCACAGGCTCCGTCTTCAGGTTAGTGGTTCACGGAATCGGATCGCCCCGTCGGATGGTGATCCGGTTCTCCCACACGGTCTCATCATTCGCCGCGTCATAGATTAGGATGCGGTCGGCGCTGCCCTTGGCGGGCGGCACATCCGGGGTTGGCAGCCATTTCTTGTGCTCGGCAATGACGTCGGCGTGCCCGGGTTTGCCGGCGAGGTTCGTCCATTCATTGGGGTCGGCCCGCAGGTCGTAGAGTTCCTCGCTGCCATCGGCGTAAACTATGTAGCGCCAGCGCTCGCTGCGGATGCCGTGATTGCCCCGGTTGTGGCTGGTGATCGCGGGGCGCTCGCGTCTCGTCGCGGCGTTCCTGAGCTGCGGCAAGAGGCTGATGCCTTCGAGGCCGTCGCGGGTTGCCGCGCCCGTGAGTTCGATGAGCGTGGGATAGAGGTCGAGCAGTTCGGCCGGTTGCGTGCAGCGCTGGCCGGGCGCGACACCGGGCCCGGCGAAGATGAGCGGCACGCGCGTGCCGTCGTCCCAGAGCGTGTTCTTGCCGGTGATGCCCTTTTCGCCGAGATGCCAGCCGTGATCGCCCCAGACGACGACGATGGTGTTTTGCGCGTGGCCGGATTGTTCGAGTGCGGCGAGCAGACGCCCGATCTGCGCGTCCACGAAGCTGGTGCAGGCGAGATAGCTGCGGACGAGGTTGCGCCACTGCCGGTTTTCTTTGACCCACTTCAGCCGCGGCTCGGGCAGGTGCCAATGCAGATACCAGGAAAATCGCGGCGTGTCGTCGCGGTCACCTTCCTGGATCTGCGGCAGCACGCTGTCGTCATCGGGATAGAGATCGAACCATTTCTGCGTTGCGTAACACGGGACGTGGGGCAGGAAGAACCCGGCGGCGATGAAGAAGGGCCGGTCTTTGGGCGCGGATTGGATCTGCTCAACAGTCCAGCTTGCGACCTGGAAATCGCCTTTGTCCGTGTCGTCGTTGTCGAGCGGCCACACGCCCCAATCCATCAGCGGGTTGTTGCCCATCGGAGTTTCACCGATGAGTTTCTTCGGCGGCCGGGTGCCGACACCGCCATAAGGCGCGGTGACCTGAAACTCGGGCTGTGGACCCCCGCCCCCGCCCGTCCCGCCGTGGTAGATCTTGCCCGTGGCAAACGTGCGGTAGCCGTGGTTGGCGAAGTGCTGGGGGAGCGAGACCCGATCGCGCAGTTCAGGCAGCGCTCTCGGCGCAGGCGCAAGTCCGTAAATGCCCGTCGTCGTCGGGCGCAGACCTAGGAGGAGGCTGGTGCGGGAGGGGTTGCAAAGCGGTGACTGGCAGTGTGCGTTGAGGAAGGTGGTGCCGCGCGCGGCGAGCTTGTCGAGATGCGGCGTCTTCGCCAGCGGATGCCCGCCTATGTGGCCGATCCAGTCGTTCTGGTCGTCAATGGCGATAAAGAGAATGTTCGGTTTCGGCGCGGCGAAGCCAGCGACGGACCAGAGAGCAACTAGCGCCAGTAGGGTGGTGATGGACTTCATTGTTTGGCGAGACTATCGACACTCGTTGCCGGATCGAACCCTGTCCCCGAATGAACCGCCGCACCGAAGCGGATACGGAAATCCTCACCGCGCTTCACGGTCACGGCGCTCTTGTCGCCCTGCTTCATGGCGGCGCGGCCGAAGGGGTTGGCAACGAAGACTCCGTAGTCGCGGTTGTGCCACCAGCTTGGACGGAAGTTCATCCGGTCCGACAGCAGGGTGATGCCGATGGGTTTGCCGTCCACCGTCCCGGAGTAATCGCACCAGTCGGCGGGCTGGCCCCAGGTGTTCTTGGCTGACTTCAGTCCGGCGCTGCTCGTGATGATGCCGCCGTTCTTTTCGGTGATGGCCGTCGCGACGCGTGCGCCGAAACCCATCTCCTCCTGGTCGCCGAAGGTGAAGTCGCCGTCGTCTGAACGAAACGTCGCGTCCCAGACGAGCAGCCAGGCATTCGTCTGCGCCACGAGCGTGAAGCGATTGGTGAGCGAACAGAGCGCCCGGCCATCGGGCGCCCGCAGGCGACACTCGGTGGCAAAGACCAACCGCCCATCGCGCACGACGGGCGGCTCGGTGAACCGCACATGCTCGATGCGTCCCTTGTTGCGCCAGAAGTCCGCCCCGCTGATGTCGCCGAAGCCGAGCCAGATACCAGGATGCATCGTGTCGTGGTCCGTGGCATCCACGCCGGCGATGGGCGGGTGATTGCGCGTGACCTTCGTCCCGCCGGGGGCATGAACGTTCGCAAAGTAAGGTCGCAGAATTTTCTCGTCGCGAAACACGAACTCTCCGACAGGTTGGCCGCCGTGTGCGATGACGAGTCGGTCAGGTTGTTCGGTGAAACGCAGGGCGCCGGCCTTGGGCAGGTCCAAGGACTTCGCCGATGAGGCTCGCTCCGGTGCCTGGCTGTTGAACTTCCTGGCCTCCGGCGCCCCGGCTTTCTGCGTCAGCAGATACGCGGTGACGTCGGCCGCGTATTGCGGTGTGAGCAACGTGTCGTAGGCCGGCATGGCCGAAGTGGCGGCGGTCTTGCGCGATTTGATCGCCGGTTTCGGAATGACCTGGCGCTGTCCCGTCGCGAGTCCCAGCGTGAGGTTGAGCCCGCTCTCCTCCAGCAGGATGCCGGAGTATTCCGCGTCCGCGGTCTCCACCGTTTGCAGGTTGAAGCCCTCGGTGATGACGGCGTTGGGTTCGAGCATGGACTGGACAATGTGCTTGGCCGTCGCGCGGTCGCCCAGCTCGGCGAGGTCGGGGCCGAAGCTGTTGCCGCGTTCGCCCACTCGATGACAGTTGAAACAGCCGACCCCACCCTGCGCATGGAAGAGCCATTCGCCGCGTTCGCGATCGCCCTGCGGAAGCGCAGCCAACGCCGGTTCGAGGGCAGTCGCACCGGTCGGCGGCGTCAGCGGGAGCGGTTCGAGGACGGCGATGTAGTTGCCCTTGCCGCCGGGTTTGCCGTCGTCGGTGTTGCCACCGAGTTCAACGCGCCCGGCCGGGAATTCGCGTGTGTAGAGCTGGAAGGTCCAGTGATCGGCGCGAATCGTCTGTGCGGTGCGCTGAAACCGTTCGCGCAACCACGCGGGTAACTCCTTCGCTCGCGTGTCGAAGGCGACATGCACCCGCACCGGCATGAGCGCCTCGAAGCTCAACCAATTCTCTCCGCGCGAGTCGTCGTCCTTGTTGGCGGTTTGGATGAAGTCCAGGTCCAGGAGCGCCGGAGGCACTTCCTTCAAGTCGTAGCTGCGATCTGTGTAGGGCTCTGCGCCGGGACGCAATCCGCCTGCCGCGAGCGAATAGCGGGCTCCGCTCCGCGCCTGAATCTTCCGAACGACACCGGGGAGCAATGCCCCGGGCGGTTCATCCGCTTTGCGCGCTTCTGAAGTGACCGCATTCAAGGGACGCCCTTGCACCAGAACCTTTTCCCCGCCCGCTCCGGCTTTCTGCAGCCACCGCGACACCAGTTCCTTCACGCTTGGATCCGTATCCGTGGCGAGGGCTTCAACTTCCGGCGCCTTCAGCGCATGGGTTTCCAGCAGTGCCAGCAGCGCCGCCTTTCGCACGCCGGCGCGCGCATCGGCGAGCCATGTCTTGAGCGCGGCAACGTCCTGCAAGCCGCGCAGGATCTGCCAACCCGCGTAGAACGTGGCCGGGTCCGGCTCGCTGGCGAGCAGCGCGAGCAGCGCGGAAACAGCAGAACGCTGGCGCACTTGTCCGATGGCCTGAACCGCTTCGAACCGCAAGCGCGTCTCCTGACTGCCGAGCGTGTTCACCACACCGACCGGCAACTCGCGACCGTCGCCGGCCCGGCGGATGCGATGGGCGAGAATGCGCAGCGACTGCACGCGGAGATTCAGCGAGACGGCGGAGTCTGCGGCACGCGCGGAAAACCATTCGTCAATCGACCGGTCCTGCGGAGTCAGTCGTCCGAGCGTCCACGCGGTCCAGGTTTCGCGCGCTTCGTTGATCCCGCGAGTGCCCATCATCGAGAGAAGTTCGGCCTTCACGCTGGCACCGCGGCGGACCAGTTCGTCCTGCGCGTCAATCCGCCACACTGGCAAGGGGCCGTCGAAGTCTTCGACCAGCTCGGATACCGTCCATTGCGCGAGCGGCTTGCCGCGCTTCGGTGTCTGCCAACGGGCGGGCGGCGACGATTTCGAGACGACGCGGAACACGCGACCTTCGCTCGTCATCTGGCCGTCCTTGTATTCCGCGCCGTAACCGCTGCTCCAACCGAGAATCCACAGCGCGCCGTCGGGTCCGACCTCCAGGTCCGTCGGACGGAACAACGATTTGCCGCCTTGCACGAACGGCTCCCACTCAGTCGCCGGTCTCAGCAACGCGCCGTCCCAGCGCGGCCGCCACACGAACGTCGCCTTGCGCAGCCAGTCGTTGATGAAGAACACGCCGCGATGCGACGACGGAAACTGCGGCGAGTCGCAGTGGATGACCCCGGTGCCGGAGCCCTCGAACAACGGGCCGCTCACCGGCGCGCTCGGCGGGTGCGCGGCGGTGCCCCAGTGCGCGCTCCACGGATGATTCCAGCCGAAGTTTGCCCCGAAGAACGCCATGAAGACGCGGTCGCCGGTGGTCTGATCATTGTCCGTGCCCAGCCAGTTGAAGCCCGTGTCGAACGTGATGTCCCACGGATTGCGCATGCCGCGCGAGACGATCTCGAGATTCCGTCCGCCATCGTCGCAACGAAGCACGCCGCCCTGGATCCCCCAATCGTCCGCTGGATCGTGATAGGCCTTTTGATACTCGCCCTTCTTGAAGGTGCGCGGCTCGGGGAAATCGGGTGTGCCCGCCGGCGCAGGCATTCCCCACAAGTCGCGAAACGGTTTCGGGGCGATGCGGCCCGGCTGGGTCAGCCCTTTCGAGTTACCCTTGCTCATGTAGAGCCTGCCATCGGGCGCCCAGTTCAAGCCGTGCAGGCCGTGCTCCAGATTGCCGAGGTCGGTGTAGATGCGGACATATTCATCTGCCTCGTCATCGCCATCGAGGTCGCGCACGACCGTGAGATCGGGCGCGTTGGCCACCCACAGATCGCGTCCGTGCCACGCGAGGCCCTGAATCGCATTGAACCCAGTGGCGAAAACCTTCGTGCGATCGGCTTTGCCATCGCCGTTGTCATCGAGCACCAGCACGACGCTGTCGCCGGGCGTCTCGGGTTTGGGATTCCGATACTGCGGTCCCATGCCGACACAAAGGCGGCCCTTCGCATCGAACGCCATCGAGCACGGCTGGCGCACCAGCGGCTCGCGGGCGAAAAACGAAACTTCGAAACCAGCCGGCACACTCGGCAGCGCATCGCGGTCCGCGTTCGGGTCCACGAAGGCAGCGGTCGCCAGTTGGCAACCGATGGCCAGCATCGCGAAGCCGCAAAGGCGGGTTCGTTTCGAAAGAACGTTATGAACAAGGTTCATAGGCGGAAGAGTTGACGCGCATTGCCGGCGAGGATCTTCGCCTCGGTGGCGTTCGGAAGTTTCAGGCTGCGGAGGGGATCGAGAATTTCTTTCGGCTGCACCCATGGATGATCGCTGGAGTAGAGCAGGCGGTCCGCGCTGCTGAAATCGAGGGCGAAGCGCATGGCCTCGGGCAAGGGCGAGACGATGTCCATGTAGATGGAGCGGAGGTATTCGCTGGGTTTGCGCTGGAGGTTCTGCGGGCCGCGTTTGAGGACGTGCAACTGGTGATCCATGCGTCCGCAGATGTAAGGCAGCGTGCCGCCGAGATGCGGGCAGACGAGCTTGAGCTTCGGGTGTCGGTCGAGGAGGCCGCTGGCGATGATGCGGGCCATCGCGATGGTGTTCTCGAACATGTTCCCGAGCGTGCTGGTGAGTTCGTAGCCCTTCACCTGCTCGGTGGTCATGGGCTTGGACGGATGGAGCAGGATG
>Ga0169931_10000413_pt1 | contig 69632 bp, 59 predicted proteins | sample Kivu_15m_20L_FD_129675 | JGI IMG/M metagenome (GOLD analysis project Ga0169931, IMG submission 129675) | Freshwater microbial communities from Lake Kivu, Western Province, Rwanda to study Microbial Dark Matter (Phase II) - Kivu_15m_20L... | ecosystem: Environmental > Aquatic > Freshwater > Lake... | reverse complement strand
CTCCCGTTTTGATATTTCCCACCCCACCTATTGAAATTGGTCATGGTGTACATATTTTTAAGTTACTCTTGGTAAGAAAAGCGTTATGGCTATACTTACTTTAATATGTAAAAACTAACCCTAGTTTAACCGTGGCAAGAATATCAATAAGTTTCAGCTTCCATCTCCAAAAAATTGGTCTAATGTAGGTAAGATAGTAATGCTATCTTTTCTGCGGAGTGGATTGCTAATAACTTTTTTTTCTTACCCTTGGGAGATAATTTTATGGTGACTCTAAAAATCGTCGTTTATATTGTGGTTGCGTTCTTTGTGGGAATTTTTGTCTTTGGATTTCTATCCAATGACCCCGCTCGTAACCCTGGTCGTCGCGATTTAGAATAAACAGACTCATCTGCAACTGCTGGAAGATATAAGAGACTAGCCAGTTTACATCATTCTAAACAGGTCTCATCAAAAGACAAACATCCCTTGTACTTTTACGTATAAGGGAAAAAATACTTTCTAGCTTAATCTTGCTCAGACATGCTCCATCCAGCTTTGCCACCTAATCTACCCCCTGCTTGTGAACAAGTACAACCTCAATCTAATTACTATTCAGCACAAAACAAAACAAGCAACACTCTTCAATTTTATTCACGTCCAGTTAATAATCAGGCGATCGCCTCTCCCAAACTAGAATTTACCACTTCAGCTCAACCCTCTGCAACTGGTTCACAAGTTCAACCTAGAATAGTGGAAGTGGTGTCGGACAAGCAGGAATATGACACCAACAGAAAAATTGTAACAGCATTGGGAAAGGTTACAGTTAAATTTGATGGAGCTATAGTTAATGCTGATCGCTTACAGGTTAACTTAGACAATTTAATTGTGGTTGGAGAAGGTAATGTGGTGATCACCAGAGGTAGTCAGATCTTACGGGGGGAACGCTTTACCTATAATTTTCTTCAGGATACAGGGAATTTGGAAAATGCTAGGGGTGAGATTTATCTACCTTCGGTTGGTAGTGACCTAGATTTTTCTCCTGGTAGGGAAAGAAACTCAAGTGCTATGTCAAATCTCACCAGTGAACGTATTCTTGCCAATCAACCCATTAGTCAAGTTACCAGCCCAGGAGGTGTGGATATTAACTTGGGTGGGCGGGTTGATGCCAGTAATGTTCCCGTGACTAGAAGTGGAGGAGCAGTCAATCGCGCTAGATTTGAAGCCCAACGGGTGGATTTTTATCCCCGTGGTTGGGAAGCTGAAGATGTGAGAATTACAAATGATCCCTTTTCTCCTCCAGAGTTGGAATTACGAGCATCTAAGGTAAAGTTAAGACAAGAGTCTCCCTTAGTAGATCGGGTTACCACCCAGCATCAGCGTCTAGTATTTGACCAAAATTTTGTCCTACCTATTCCCATAGATAGACAGAAAATTGACCGTCGTCAGCGGGATATATATCCTTTTATAGTGGCCCCCGGTTTTGATAATGGTCAAAGGGGTGGTTTCTACGTGGAACGTAGTTTTACTCTCCTGGATGGGGAAACAACTAGATGGTCCGTAACACCACAGTTTTTTGTGCAGAAATCTCTTGAAAATAGTAGTAATGTACCCGATTTATTTGGGGTAAAAACTAAAATAAATAGTACCTTGGGTCCCAAAACCTCCATAGAAGGTGCGGGAGAGTTAACTAGTCTCAATTTAGACAAGTTGGAAGATCATTCCCGGGGAAGTATAAGGTTAAAACAAGCAGTAGGAAGCGAAAATCCCTACACACTCAACCTAGAATATAGCTACCGCGATCGCCTGTATAATGGCACTCTCGGGTTTCAAACCGTACAAAGTAGTGTGGGCGGTCTGATCTCTTCCCCTGTGATCCCTCTGGGGAAAAGTGGTATTAACCTCAATTTTCAAGGAGGGGGTCAATATATTAACTCTAACACAGATCGCCTCAGTTTGCTTTCACCTCAACGACGAAATGATCGGGTGTCTTTGGGACGTTTGCAAGCTAGTGCATCTTTGGGCAGTGGTCTATTATTATGGGAGGGGAAACCCTTACCAGCAACCCCTAAACAAGGTTTAAAGTATACATCTAATCCCGTTGTGCCTTACTTGCGTGCGATCGCCAGTGTTACGGGTACAACCAGCTATTATACCAGTGGGGATGAGCAAAGTAACCTAATTGGGACTGTAGGATTAGTGGGACAGGTGGGACATTTTTCTCGGTCATTTTTCGACTATACAGGTTTTAACATTAGTTATTCTCAGGGGTTCAACACGGGAACTTCACCCTTTTTGTTTGATCGTTTTGTAGATAATAAGGTAATTAGTGCGGGTATTTCACAGCAAATTTATGGCCCATTTCGTTTTGGGTTTCAAACAGCTATTAATGTGGACACAGGTAAAGCAAGCAATACAGATTATATAATAGAGTATAATCGGCGCAGCTACGGTGTTAGCTTGAGATATAATCCTACCTTACAACTTGGTAGTTTTATGATTCGTGTTAGTGATTTTAATTGGGTTGGTGGCGCTGATCCTTTTTCTTTGGAGGAAGTGAAACCAGTGGTAGGGGGAGTGCGTCAAGACTAGGATAGAAAGAAGAAAAATTTAACATAAAGCTCTTGATAGGGAACTAGCCAGAAAATACCCCAACTGCACAGGTACTGCATTTCCAATTTGTCTCATAGATTCTGTCCAGCAACCAATAAATCTATAATTATCAGGAAACGTCTGAATTCGTTTTGCTTCCAATGTAGTATAATAACGTACAGTTTCATCAGGATATCGAATCATATTTTCCCCGCCAGGAACCCCATGGTCTCCTGCTTTTATTGTTTTAGATGGCATGTCAATATAACTACCATTGTGACCAGGATATGATCGGGCACCTTGCCTTAAAATATGCTCCTGATCAAAACTACCTTGACTATCAGGTTGTGGCAATTCTCCAATTTGATCCCGAATAGTTTTCCAAGGTTTTAAATCCGGGGGAAATAAAGTGGGTTTTTGTATTAGTTGATTAATCTTTTGCTTAGTTCTTTGATCTACCCATTCAATGCTTATTGGTTTAATTTGGTGTCTTTCCCAGTAATCATAGCTAACAAATTGTGACCACAATAAGGAATCATAAGAATGAGATGGTTGGGGAAAAGACCAATTAATATTTAAATCTTGTCTAATTCCAACAATAAAAACCCGTTCGCGTCGTTGAGGAATCCCATAATTTGCAGCATCTAATAGAGCAAAAACAACATTATATTTGACCCCGGGATAATTGTCGGAATTGTCAATGGTTTTGAGAACAATCAAATGCTCTTTCCAAAGCTGCAAATCTTTAAGAGAAACTTCTGGATATGTCAAGCTCAGAATAAGATACTCAAAATAGTTACTAAATGCTGGACGCAACATTCCTTTGACATTTTCAAATATAAAAGCTTTTGGTTTACAAATACTAATTGCCTTACAAGCATAGGGAAACATATCACGTTGATCCATATGACCTTTGTGCTTACCCCCCAATGAGAATGGTTGGCATGGGGGACCGCCCGCAATAATATCAACTTCACCAACTTCTTCAAATTTAAATTTACGAACATCTACATTATAAATTAGTTGATGATTATAGTTATTTGCTAGTGTTAAACAAGCATTATAATCTAACTCAATTAAGGCTTTATGTTTGATTTTAGCCATCTCTAAGCCTTTTGCTAGTCCCCCTGCACCAGCAAATAACTCTAGGCAAGATAAAGATAAATTAGACATTTTTCTCATTTAGTTTAGACATATATTCTTTAATAGCTTCCAATAGATATTTTTGGCTTTTAGATTTACCTTGACACTTTTCTGCCCAGGGACGACCTGGATGGCAAACATCCCAATCTGATTTTGCCTGTTCATATCTACCTTTACCAGGATCATGATTACCAAACCCGTCAATTAGCGTATTCCAAATTGGCTTGTACTTTCTTATCAAAATCAGATATATTTACAATGCTCATTCTTTTATTTGTGATTGAGTTACAAACTTTTATTCACGATCAGCTAACGGCTTAACAACTTTAGCGATCGCCTCTTGAATAAAATCCTGAATAAACTTGTCTCGACGATTAATTTGAAATTGTTCCTGAACCACCTCCGTCATTCCTCCATCACCCCAGTCTTGATCATGGCGAAAATACTCAATAAAACTCTTACCAGCAATACGGGTCAAATAAGCAGCAGTTACTCCCTGAATAGCACGCCCAACTAAAAAGGTAGCAACGTGAAGTTGTAAAGCCGTAGATAGCAACTCAATAGCGCCCTTAACTATACCTAAACCAGCAATAGTTTTGCCCAAAGATAAGGCCAATTCCTTACCCCTGTCCATATTTAAGTCACAACCATAAACCTTGCCAATTTCTACTACCATCTGAGCATTAACTGCTGCTGTGGCTAATAAATCAACTACGGGTAGGGGGGTAACTGATACCACCCCAGCACCAATCCACTGATATCTATAAACTATTTTATCAGCTTGACGACGACGCTGGGAATCAATGAGTTTGCGAGCTTCCTCCCCTAATCGTAAAGACTGTAATAAAATATTATCCGCTATTAAATCTTCACCCTCAGCTCGTAATACAGCAGCTATGCGTTTTAGGAGAGGAACTATTTCAGGTTCTGGTCGAAAAATTTCCCCTCCCTCCAATTCTACAGCTTGGGGGTTAGCTGCGATCGCCACTACATCATTATGATTAATATAATCCCTCACCCTTTCTCGTAACTTAATTAAAATAGCATCTTTGTCTTCATCTTTATATAAATCAGTTTTGTTGAGAACTAAAAGCGATCGCTTACCAATTTCTGCTAAACCCCTTAAAGGTTCATACTCAGAACGACGTAGGTCATTATCTACCACAAACAATAACAAATCTGCTTCTGTAGCCAAAGCTCTAGCTAGGTGTTCCCGTTCCGTTCCAGCGATCCCTGCTTCCAAAATCCCCGGTGTATCAGTAATTAAAATTTTCCGTTCTAAACCCTTCAAGCGTAAACAATAGGTTTCACCCACCTTAGTTGTACCCATAGGAGCGTTTACCTCTCCCACCATTCGCCCCATAATAGCATTGACCAGCGAAGTTTTACCAGCACTTCCTGTACCAAAAACAACTACTTGGATTTCCCCCCGTGCCAAATTGGCTTCTATTTCCCTAGTTCGACTCAATAAAGCTTGACGGGTAACTTCATCTTGAATTTGTGCCACCTGTTGACGAACCGCTTGTAAGGTGGTAGAAGCTGCATCCGACTTAGCAGCGGGAATTTGAGCAGCAGTAACCCTGGGACGGGGAGATTTTGTTTCACCAGTGGGTAGAATTAATACATAATAGACAAAAGCTGCAACCAGTCCCACTAAAAGTATGACCAGTAGGAACAATAGTAAATTACCTAATAAGGGAGAATAGGATAGCTGCCAATATAAACGACTTAGGGAGTCAATTAACCACAGAGCTAGTCCTAAAATTATAATTAAGCCAATTACAAGTGTAACTATGCGAGACAAAGGCATGATTCACACACAATATAATAAATTTCCAATGTGAGGAATAATCAATCATATTACAGTTATTATAATCTAGTCCCACCCCCTATATTAATAGTAAGTATCTGTGAAACCTATAACTAATCATTCAAACCTCATCCAAAACCGCAAAGCAGACCATATACGGATTTGCTTAGAAGAGGATGTGCAATCCGATCAAATTACTACGGGACTGGAAAAATATCGATTTGTTCATTGTTGTCTACCAGAACAGGACGGTAAACAAATAGATATCAGCACCAAATTTCTGAATCGGGATTTGCATGCTCCTCTATTAATCTCCTCTATGACCGGGGGGACCCAAAGAGCAGGTATTATTAATCGTCGATTAGCGGAAATTGCCCAAAAATATAGACTAGCAATGGGTGTTGGCTCCCAACGTGTCCTCTTAGAAAAACCAGAGGTGGCTGATACCTTTGCCATTCGCCAATACGCCCCGGATGTGCTGTTATTTGCCAATCTAGGTGCGGTACAACTCAATTATCAATGTGGCATAGATGAGTGCTTACGAATTATCGACGCTCTAGAAGCTGATGCTCTTATACTCCACATTAATCCTTTGCAGGAATTTATTCAACCCAGGGGTGATACCAATTTTTATGGACTACTTGACAAAATTGCCCAACTATGCCGACAATTACCAGTACCTGTAATTGCCAAAGAAGTGGGTAATGGAATTTCCGTCAACATGGCAGAAAAATTAATATCAGCAGGCGTACAAGCCATAGATGTGGCGGGTGCAGGAGGTACATCATGGGCTTTAGTAGAAAGTGAAAGAGCTGAAACCGCACTACAACGAAGATTAGGTAAAACCTTTGCCAATTGGGGTATATCCACAGCAGAATGTATTACTACTATTCGCTCCCGGTTCCCCCAACTCCCCCTAATCGCCTCCGGAGGGTTGCGTAATGGGTTAGACGCGGCCAAGGCGATCGCTCTGGGGAGTGATATTGCTGGATTAGCAATGCCCTTTTTACAATCTGCGGATGTATCAATAACTGCACTAGAAGAGTTAACAGAAGTATTAATCGCGGAAATTACTACAGTATTATTCTGTACAGGTAATAGAAATTTGCATGAATTAAAGCAATCTAACTGTTTACAAAGCATGTGATATTACAATTAAAATAGAATTGGGATAGAATTAGGTAACACCCGCAAAATAATCAATAATCTGAAATCTAACAAAATCGAATGAATAACTTTATTAAACAAACTCTTGCCAGTTTAATTGGCAGCTTATTAGGACTAAGTATTTTCTCTGGTGTTAGTTTTTTAGGCTTGTTGTTCTTGGTAATTGCTGCTACTAGCTCTCAAAGCACGGAACCACAAGTTAAAGATCAATCCATGTTAGTGTTTGACTTATCCGTAAAAATTACGGAAACCCAACCTAGCTATACAGAGGTTTTAGAAAAAACTCTCACCGGAGCGGGGGAAGAACAAATTACCCTACGTCAACTAATAGGAGCATTGGAGCAAGCAGCAGAAGACCAAAGGATTGTAGGAATTTACATAAATGTTAGTGAATCTAGCAAGGTTAGTAGTTTGGGTTATGCTTCCTTAAGAGAAATTCGCCAAGCTCTGGAAAAATTCCGCGCATCAGGAAAAAAAATAATTGCTTATGGTGTGGGTTGGAGTGAGCGGGAATATTATCTAAGTTCCGTAGCAGATAAGATTTTCCTTAACCCTGTGGGAATGATGGAAATTAATGGATTAAGTTCACAACCAATATTCCTCACAGGAGCATTGCAAAAATATGGGATTGGAGTGCAAGTGGTACGAGTGGGGAAATTTAAGGGAGCAGTTGAACCCCTGGTACTAGATAAACTGAGTCCAGAAAACAGAGAGCAAACCCAACAGTTATTAGATGATCTGTGGGGAGAGTGGCGTAACTCCGTAGGAAAAAGCCGTAAAATTTCCCCGGAAATACTACAGGAAATTGCTAATAACCAAGGTGTATTAGAAGCAAAAGATGCAAAAAATAATGGTCTGATAGATGAAGTAGCATATACAGACCAAGTGGTAGCTGATCTAAAAACAATAGGCACTAGTGATAATGATGGTAAAAGCTTTAGGCAAATACAAATCGGTGATTACGTCCAAGCTAGTGAAATTGAAGAACAGCAGAATTCACAAAATAAAATTGCTGTAGTTTATGCAGAGGGAGAGATAGTAGATGGTGAGGGAGAAAGTTCCCAAATAGGAGGCGATCGCTATGCTAAGGTCCTGCGCAAAATTCGCCAAGATCAAGACATTAAATCCGTAGTTTTGAGAATTAATAGTCCTGGAGGGAGTGCAACAGCTTCAGAAATTATAGAACGAGAAATTCAATTAACCAAACAAGTCAAACCCGTAATTGTTTCCATGGGTGATGTAGCAGCATCAGGGGGGTATTGGATTGCCAGTAATTCCGATCATATTTTTGCCGAACCTGGCACTCTTACAGGTTCAATAGGTGTATTTGGTGTGTTATTAAACGGTCAAAAATTGGCCAATAATAATGGTATTACTTGGGACACGGTAAAAACTAGCGAATTTGCGGATAGTCAAACTGTTTCCCGTCCCAAATCACCACAGGAACTGGCAATTTATCAACGCAGTGTCAACCGAATTTATAATATGTTTATCAATAAGGTTGTGCAGGGTAGAAAACTTCCCGAAACAAAAGTAGGAGAAATTGCACAAGGGAGAGTTTGGTCGGGTGCAACAGCAAAACAAATCGGGTTAGTGGATGAAATTGGCGGATTAAATATTGCCATTGAATATGCAGCGAAGAAAGCAAAATTAGGTAAAGATTGGCAAGTGGAAGAGTATCCAGAAATAACCACTTTAGGAGAGCGTTTTTTTGGCAAAAAACTTGAAGAAGCAATAATAGGGATACACAACCGGGACACAAGTCAAACTAATCCCCTCATAACAGAATTAGAAAAAGTACGAAAGGAAACAACAATCTTTCGCATCATGAATGACCCACAGGGAATTTATGCTCGTCTCCCTTTTAACTTTAACATTGATTAGAAAAAAGGATTCCCATAGGGAATCCTTTAACCTTAAAAATTATAATTGCGATCGCCTATCCACATACTGGTAGGAGTAGCATTACCTTGAGAATCAACCTTGACTCTCACGAGTATTGGTCTTCTCCTAGCACGTTGATTTTGCTGTGCTTGGAATAAGTCATAATCGATTTGTTCTCTTTGTGCTTGAGAAACATAGTAATTTTCTAACCCGTAATTAATTGTCCCATTTTGATAATTACCCTTTAAAGCTACCTGATTATTGGATAAATACATAGGAAGATCGGAACTAATACTCACGGGTTTCCAAGCTACAGGAACAGCAGAATTAACCCTAGAATTAAGGTTACCATCATTAGAGCGATCGCTAGTGAATCTATCATTAAATGGACTATTAAATTGACGGTTTAATGACCGTTGCTCCTGCAAAATCACATATAAAGTACTACCTTGGATAATTCTGCCATTTCTCCGAGAATTTTGTCTTACCCAGTCTCTCCAACCGGGTAATCTTCTCAAAGTTTGGGGACGAGAGATATTATAATCAAAAGACAAAGCAGACCCTTCTAATAGGTTAGAAACATTAGTGGGTAAGGTTTGTAAAATCACCGACTTACCAGCCATTTCTGTATAAACTGCTTGACTGGGAACCCCTAAAATCAAACCCACTTGTACCAAGAGAGGAGCAACCAATCTCCAAAATGGTAGAGGTTGATGAGCTTTTTCTTCCGTAGCAATTAAATAATCACGAAAAGTCAGCTTTTCAGAAAACTCCTTTTCTGGAGTCGAGGTCTTATTTTTTTCCGGTGTGTTATTTGTCATGGTAAGTTAGTTGAATTGACTATTTTTTCACTGTGCGTTCCTGTAATCTCCCTTCAAACCAAAGACCAGCAGAAATCAAACCAGATCCACAGATTACGAATACTAAGGATCTAAATAATAAGTCGGTGTCATACTCTAAGATGCGACTAATAATTTGCAAAATTAATAACATCATGCCACACCAAAAAGCAGTTCTGCTACTCAACTTTAATCCTTCTTGAATTAGTCCCCAGGATAAAGTAAACAACAGAGAATTAAAAATGAAAATTCCCAATTCTGGAATTCGACCAATACCCTGATGCCAAAAGGGAATGATCACAATGAAACCTAGAAAAATGCCAATGACAGTTAAATTGAAAAATGCTTCCCGACGGTTAGGATTATTCCGATGACGGAAGAGGAATAACCATTGAATAAATACCAAACCACCAATAATTCCTAAATCAATAATAGATAAGGATTGAAACCCAGTGGAGAAATTATTGAAGGAACTAGAGGAATTACCAAAGTCCAAGGATTGCCATTGCCAACGAAAGGATAAAAGGTAAAATACCACAGCAAAACAACCGAGGGCAAAATGGCGAGCTATTCCCTGAAATAACCTGTAGTTGACCGTGGGAAACAATAAATCATCATAACTCCAAAATAGGGCGGGTGGTAATGCTAAAGCAAAAGAAGCTACCCACGGAAAAATCTCTGAAGAAGTTAATAGTGGTAAAGGTTGAAGATTATATTGCAGGGAAAACGTAAAGGCGATCGCTGCTAGGATAAAAATTATCCGTGAACGGCAAATATAAGCTAATGGAACAAACAATACCCAGGAAATTAAAGGGGTATGTCGAACAGCTAATTGGGCCCAATTTAAATCACCACCAGTGAAATTGCCATCAGTTACAGAAAATTCTCCAAGTCCCAACCAATAGCCAATTTGTAATAGCAAAATAGCCAAAATTCCTAAGGAATTAATACAAAGGCTATAGGCCATGATCAAAACACCAAAACCCCAGACTAAAAACAACTGTGTGGGTGAACCACTAATATTAAATATTTCTGCCATCAACACTAATGTTGCTCCTAAGATTAGGCTACTCAGTACTAGTAAACCTTCCCCTAAAAAGCGTTTACCAGGTTTAGATTTTTTATCTTCTCCCTTTTTTTCCCGACTTAGGGTTGGTTCTCTCCAAGTGAAAAATCCAGTAATAGCAGTGGATAAAAATAGACTCATTAACAGGATAAATTTCACTTCCCTAGACCAGGTTTGCCAATTTGCTGCTAGGAAAATAACTATACCCAAAATCAGCAATAAACCACCAAAAGCAATAGCTATCAACCCAGAATTTTCTTTAGCAGATCCTTCTATTTTTTTGAATTGATGACGATCGGCAATTTGTTCATATTGGGAAGAACTAATAATTCCTTCATCGCGCCAACGTTGTGCTTCTTGGCGTAACTGTCGCGCAAAGTTATCTAAAATCATGACCTCTGTACTAGGGGTGAGTTTGTCAAGAATACCCAGAGATTTACCCCTAAGACCATTATGTTAAACTAGTATGTGGTCAATCACCCTAGCAATATTGTTCTGGTGTAACAGTTTATTAATTAGTTTATAAATTTTATGCTTGTGTGAACTTGCAGTGACCTAAACCTTCTGTGCAGCAATGGGCATTCTCCAACCCGTACCAAAAGCTCTATCGGTAATTTTCAGTCCCGGTGCTGCTTGTCGACGCTTAAATTCCGATCCAGCAACTAGCTTGATTACCCGGTTTACAGTCCCTAAATCATGACCTCCTGCTATTATTTCCTCTACTGATTGATGTTGATTGATTAAACGCTGTAGAATATCATCCAGAATGTTATATGGTGGTAAGGAGTCTTGATCGGTTTGACCAGGCTTGAGTTCTGCACTAGGAGGCTTGGTCAAAATGTTTTGGGGAATGACCTCTTGTTGATTTTGACCATTCAACCAATTACAAATAGAATAAACGCGGGTTTTTGGCACGTCCGCAATTACTGCTAAACCTCCATTCATATCACCATAAAGGGTGCAGTAACCAACAGCAATTTCTGATTTATTACCGGTGGATAAAAGCAGGTAACCAAATTTATTGGATATTGCCATCAATAGAACACCTCGAATACGAGACTGAATATTTTCTTCAGCAATTCCAAATTCTGTACCTGTAAATAATTCAAATAAGGTATGGTCAAAACTTTTCATTAATTCACCAATGGGCAAAATTTGGGTTTTAATCCCTAAATTCTGCCCTAATTTGAGAGCATCGCTAACAGAATGTTGGGAACTATAGGGTGAAGGCATTAACACGCCTAAAACATTTTCTTTGCCCAATGCAGCAGTAGCAATAGCAGCAACCAAGGCTGAATCTATACCACCACTTAAACCTAAAATCACCTGAGAAAACCGACATTTTTTCACATAATCCTTCACCCCCAAAACTAAAGCGTGCCAAATTTCCTCATCCTCTGATTCATAGATAGGAGTAATCAGATTTTGATCTGAGTCGGAAGCCAACTCCACCTCTTTTGTATGTTGATTGAATTCTACTATGAGAAAATCTGGAGTAAAACCCTGACCTCGATATAGAATTTCACCTTGGGAGTTGACAGCAAAACTGTAACCATCAAATATTAAATCATCATTACCACCAACTTGATTAGTGTAAATTATAGGTTGCTGAAAGTTTACAGCGGTATGTTTTAACATTGCTTCTCTGGTTTTCTGTTTACCAACTGTATAAGGAGAAGCAGATAAGTTGACTATTAAATCTACCCCCACAACCGATAAATCAGCAATGGGATTTACCGCGTAACACTTTTTGCCCCAAAATTCTTCATCATTCCATAAATCTTCACATATAGTTACACCAATGTTAACACCATCTAATGTAAAGTAGTTGGGGTTTAACCCAGGCTCAAAGTAGCGTTTCTCGTCAAAAACATCGTAGGTAGGTAATAGTCTTTTGTGAAAATATTGCTGAATTTTCCCCTTTTCTAACCAAGCGACACTATTAAATAAATTTTTACCCCCCCTGGTCTGATGTTCTCCATTCCGAACCACAGTTCCTACCAAAACTGCTAGATGAGGTGGTAAATTTTGAGCCAGTTCTTGTAAGCTCATATCCATGGCTTCCACAAATCCAGGATTTAAGAGTAAATCTCTTGGTGGATAGCCACATAGAGAAAGTTCTGGTGTTAATAATAAACGTACATCATTTGCTTGGTATGCAGTTTCTAGGATTTTTTGACAATTTCCTTTTAGGTCACCAATAATGGGATTTAGTTGGGCAATGGCTATTTTCATAGTGGTAATTTCAGTAATATAAACCTGGTAGTTAAAAATCTAAATCAATACTAAATAAATACTAATGGTTTATCCTTAAATGGTGCAAATGCTTGGGCATCAAACTTATATAAACTTGCAGGACGACCAGCTCCCCTACAAACCTTACTTCCTGTATCTAATAAGAAACCGAGTTTTAACAACCTGGCTCTAAAATTAGAATAATCAGAAAAGTTGTCTCCTAAAACTGTTGTGTATAACTGATATAACTCATTAAGGGTAAAGGTTTCTGGTAATACATCAAACGCCACCGGACTATATTCTAATTTATTTTTCAGTCTTTTGTGCCCATAGTTAATGATTTTATCGTGATCAAATGCCAATTCTGGTATGTTTTTCACGGGATGCCACGCAGTACCAGCAACTTTATTAGTGATTAATTCTGCTTCTTCAAATCTCACTAAGGCAAAATAACTTACTGACAAGTAACGTACCCCATAACTGTTGCTTTTTTCCCTGGGATCTCTAGGTGGACCGCCAAAGGTGTATAGTTGATCTAAGTATAAATTACTTACCCTAATTTTTTCTGCCATAATTCTGTAAGCAGCATCCTCTAGGGATTCACCCTGACGCACCAAAGTACCAGGGAGACTCCAGAAATTCAAAAATGGCTCTTGTTGTCGCATCACCAATAAAACCAACAGACGATTTCTGGCAGTATCTACAGAGAAAATCACATTATCAACACCTACCTTAAAATTCGCTAAACTCCCTTGAGATATGGAATTTGTACAGTTTGTCTGATTACTTAATAGCATTAAATGTATAACCTCTCACGATTAATATAGGCAATTACAGGAGCTGTGAGAGTTTGTAGATTTTTTTGTTGACGAAAATTGGTTGATGACACATCTAAACCTTTAGTACTGGCGATCGCCATTTTTCCCCCTAATTGTCTAATTTTATGTAAACTAGCATCTTCTATAATATATCCAGGTCGAGGAATCACCAATAATTGGACTTGTTGTAGCAAATCACTAATTCTATACCACCTGGGTAATTGGTTAACTAAATCAGAACCAATTACCAAAGTATACTTCACATCATTTCCCCATTTTAATTTTGCCTTTTCTAGGGTTTCTAAGGTGCGCCAACTACTCAATTCCTGTGCTAATATAATATTATTTAATTTATCTAATGGGGGCTGAATATCAGAAATTAACAACTGCAACATAGCAGCACGATGTCCCAAGGGTGTCTGCTGTTCTTTAATAGGGTTATCCGCAGCCCAAACCGCTACCCAATCATAATTTTCAGATAGCCATTTGATAATTTTTTGATGTCCAGCTGTGGGTGGATCTGCACTTGTGCCAAATAATGCGATATTCATAAATTTAAGGTATGATTTTTAATAAATAGGTCTCTACAATTTGGATTTGCTATAAACGAGCTTCAGCTTTTAACAGCGTTTATCGGTAAATATAAACATAACCTTAAACGGATTAATTATTAGCTGGTAAAGATCGGTCAGCAAGCTATAATCTTGAGAGTACAGATTTAATTCTCGATTCCCATAACCATAATCTCTATTGATAAAGGTGGTCATATACTCATGTAAATGTTGACAAAATTCCCTGATTTGGCCTAGTTGTTTATGGTAGCTTTCACTATAAATAATGTCAAGTTCCCAGGTGTTAACAGGTCACCGAGAATGGATTGGAGTAGTTTTTAAATGGTAAATACTATGACGACAAATGCTGGTAGAAAAACATTGGAAAAACCCTGGTTAAAAAAGGTTCCAGCCAAAAGATTTGCTGGAGTATTAGTAGCCACGATGATTATGCTACCAGAAATTGTGGGTAGTCCAGTCTTGGCACAAAAAATTGAGCGTAGTAATTCTTTATCCTACGGACAGCTACTGCAGAAAACTAAAGCAGGCCAGGTTAAAAGGGTAGAAATTGATGAGGGTGAACAAATAGCTAAGGTGTATTTGGTCAGTCATAAACATGGTACAGCGCCCATATCAGTGAGACTGTTAGATCAAAATAGTGAGTTAATCGGTAAACTGAAGGAGAAAAAAGTTGAGTTTGGTGAGATTTCCACAGCTAGTAGCAGAGCAACCATTGGTTTACTAATCAACTTGATGTGGATTTTGCCACTGTTAGCCCTGATTATGCTGTTGCTGCGACGTTCTGCTAGTAGTTCCAACCAGGCATTAAATTTTGGCAGATCTCGGGCCCGATTTCAAATGGAGGCCAAAACCGGGGTGAAATTTGATGACGTAGCTGGAATTACCGAGGCTAAGGAAGAACTACAGGAAGTAGTGACGTTTTTACAGCAACCGGAAAAATTTACTGCTGTGGGGGCAAAAATTCCCAAGGGTGTACTATTGGTCGGACCACCGGGAACTGGTAAGACCTTATTGGCAAAAGCCATTGCTGGGGAAGCATCTGTGCCATTTTTCAGCATTTCTGGCTCGGAATTTGTGGAAATGTTTGTGGGTGTGGGCGCTTCTCGGGTGCGAGACCTATTTAAAAAAGCTAAGGAAAATGCCCCCTGTATTATCTTTATTGATGAGATTGATGCTGTGGGTAGACAGAGAGGAGCAGGTATTGGTGGTGGTAATGATGAAAGAGAGCAAACCCTAAATCAGTTGTTAACGGAAATGGATGGTTTTGAAGGCAATAATGGGATTATTATTATTGCTGCTACGAACCGTCCCGATGTGTTGGATTCTGCCCTGTTACGTCCTGGTCGTTTTGATAGACAGGTAATTGTAGATGCGCCAGATCTAAAGGGACGTTTGGATATATTGGCAGTCCATGCTCGAAATAAGAAATTAGACCCCACCATTTCCTTAGAGGAAATTGCCCAACGCACCCCCGGTTTTACCGGTGCAGACCTGGCTAATCTGCTCAATGAAGCAGCTATTTTGACAGCTAGACGGCGCAAGGAAGAAATTACTATGCTGGAAATTAATGATGCTGTGGATCGGGTTGTAGCTGGTATGGAAGGTACAGCTTTAGTTGATGGCAAAAGTAAACGTTTAATTGCCTATCATGAAGTGGGTCATGCCTTGATTGGCACTTTAGTTAAAGATCATGATCCTGTACAAAAGGTTACTTTGATACCAAGGGGTCAAGCTTTGGGTCTAACTTGGTTTACACCTAATGAAGACCAGGGTTTAGTATCTCGCTCTCAAATGTTAGCTCGCATTATGGGAGCTTTAGGGGGGCGTGCTGCTGAAGAAATTGTCTTTGGCAAAGCGGAAGTAACTACTGGTGCAGGTAATGACTTACAACAGGTGACAACTATGGCTAGACAAATGGTGACCCGATTTGGTATGTCCGATCTCGGTTTGTTATCTCTCGAGACTCCCAGTCAAGAAGTGTTTTTGGGGAGAGACTGGGGAATGAAATCAGATTATTCTGAGCAAATTGCTGCCAAAATTGATGTTCAAGTCAGAGACATTGTTAGTAACTGTTATGCCAAAGTAAAAGAACTGTTGCAGGAAAATCGTATGACTATGGACCGCTTAGTTGAAATGCTGATGGTGGAAGAAACCATTGATGGAGATTTATTCCGTAATATTGTCGAAGAGAATAAGTTTGATAAAATACTAGTAACTCTATAATACAGGCGATCGCATGGGGATTCCGTGCGATCGCCATGTTTATTGTACAATTTTAGGAAAAATAAACAATCAAACACAGAGACATTAAGGTGAACGTCTCCGTGAGTGTGGCAGTATCGAGTACATTTAACCTAGGTGATTATCAGTGTTTGAGGCATTCTGTAGCAATTGTATCCTATCTTGCTCTCTCCGGATAATCTACATCGACAAGATGTAAATCATCCCGCTGAGTAAGGTCAAAGCGATACAAGGAATAGATTTGCAGTGTTTGTTGAGTCATAGGTTTAGCACCAAAATGTTTCTTACATTAAGTCGTTATTCACCTCTTCTCATTTTTCATCTCCCACCCGGAATAGTTAGCAAAAAATTATAAGAAAAAAATTATGCGATCCATCAGATAGTTGCTAGTACCACACACTTGCGGATAGGATTTCATCTCCAACAAGTTGTGCGGGATTTCCCTCAGTTATGTTTTTAAATAGCACCGTAAACGCACCAGCGCCCAAACCCTTCTGGGGGAACATTCGATAACAGGGAATAGTGGTTAAATGAGATCTGTAGGGAGAAAGAGGACTAACTTCCACAGGTTTAAATTGGGGAAATCGCTCTAAAAACCATGTACAGACTTGTTCATTTTCTTCTAGAGAGTAGGTGCAAGTCATATAAACTAAATAACCTTGGGGAGCAACAATCCCAGCGGAATTAGCAATAATTCGTTTTTGACGATTGGCATTTTTATTAATTACTGTTTGGTGAAAACATCCGGGAGCTTTCTCTCTCTTTGCTAGTAAGGACTGACCGCTACAAGGTGCATCAACTATAACTAAACTCATAGATTGTTTAAGCATTTGAGCTAAAACGCTAGTATCTTTATTAAGTACGTAACCAGGTTTAATTTGACAACGCTTTAAATTAGAGATTAGCATTCCTAGTCGTTTACGAATTACTTCATTGCTAATAATTAAATCCGGTTGTAATGCTTTCCAGGCAAAGATACTTTTACCTCCAGGTGCAGCACATACATCCAATACTAAAGGAAGAGGTTGCTCTAGGGTTAATAGTACAGATGCTGCAAATATAGAAGAAAAGTCTAAACAGTAAAAAGCTCCTGCTTGATGGAGAGCATGTTGACCAGGTCTTTCCCCCACTTGTAGACGATCTACAAATTTGGGTTGCCATGATGTTGGTGTCTCCGTGGTGAATGGGGGTGTTTCTGGAGGATTTTGACACCAAAGGATAGAAGGTGAAAAGGGTTGGGGATGAACTAAAGCTGCTATAAATTTTGCCTCTTCATCAGGGTTATCAAATAAACGATGGGCAAGTTTTAGTAATAAATTAGAAGGTTGTTCCATTCTCTATTCAGCAATAATATGTAAATCAATATTTTGATTGCGAATCAAGTCTATAAGTCGCTGGGTAAAAGAACCCTTAACCCATCTTTGCCAGGGAGGTTGTTGGCTTTCACCAATTACAATTTGGGTAATGTGGTACTTAGCCGCGATTTGAGCAATTTCTCTAGCAACATTTTGACTTTTGACATGCAAAAATTCACCCCCAAATTCCCTACATAATTTCTCACAAGTATCAATATGACCAGCTTCTTTCTTACTGAGGAACCGGTCCGGATCTGCTACAAAAATTCCATATAGTCTTGCATTCATATAATTAGCAATGCGGGCACCCCTACGGAGTAACTGTACTGAATTAGAATAAGTAGAAACACAAACCAGGACTCGTTCATGAATATTACAACTAGATGGTTCCAGACTAGAAGTGTTTGCTTCTTCTTCAACCGTATCCGCTACTTCCCGCAAAGACAACTCTCGTAGAGCTATCAAATTGCGACGCTGGAAAAAATTTTTCAAAGACTGCTCAACTTGACTCTGGGGGTAAATTTTCCCCTCACGCAATCGTTCCTCCAAAGTTTCTGGAGTAATATCAATCACTACAACTGCATCAGCTTCATCCAGCAGGCGATCTGGAATCCTTTCTCTGACCACAATACCAGTAATTCTCGCCACTATGTCATTTAAACTTTCTATGTGCTGAATATTAACCGTAGAGTAAACATCAATTCCACTCTCTAAAATTATCTCCACATCCTGATATCGTTTTTCCCGTGGAGATCCGGGGATGTTAGTATGGGCCAGTTCATCAATTAACACTAACTGGGGAGAGCGGTCTAATATGGCATCTGTATCCATTTCTGCAAGAGTTATATTCTCTTTGACCATGACCCGTTTAGGAATCATTTCCAGTCCGGTAGCTTTTTGAGCAGTCTCTTTGCGTCCATGAGTTTCTAAAATGCCAATAATGACATCAATCCCCTCTTGTTTGAGTTGATGTGCTTCCTCCAGCATTTTATAGGTTTTACCCACACCGGGAGCCATACCAATAAAGATTTTATGTTTTCCTCGTCGGTGAGGGGTAGCATAATAATTATCAGGATCTTGTGCAGTTGGCATAATACACCACGGATTCGCCCGATCCTAATATACTCTAATATCTAAAGATTGCTGCTATTTTTGTTCCTCTAGGCATGTCCTTACCCTTTAAGGTATAAACATTGCCACCGTTTAACATGGTGTGTATGGCAGCAAAATCTAACATATCCTGATCATCTACCTCTCGTTTTGTGTGTAAATCCACACTCATGTTTTCAGGATGGAATTTTCCCCAGTTTTGATCATCTATAGAAACTAATAGGGAATTTACCCTGCGAAAATAGGCCGCACTGACAATCTCTTTCACATCACTAGTAGCCATATTACTACCTTCCCCCGCTAATTGCTCGTACAGTTCTAAGGTAGCTATTGTATCTTGTTGAAATAGGGGAGAAACTATTTGCCACCCCGCCTCATGTAATTTATCCAAGTTGATAATTTCCACATTACCACTAATGCTTTCTGTTAATAAGTAAGGATAACTATTTGCTGCTTGATAAATAGGAAAAAGATACTCTACTCCTGCTAAAATTAAAGGTGCTTTTTCATCTCTTAGTCTATGATGTAAAGCCTGATCTATGGCATAACAAAATTGTAAAATATCTCTTTCGTGTTTTTCTCGATCTGGACTACCTTGTCCATGAACTGATCCTGGGTGTTCAGCTGCTGATGCTCCTCCTCTGGGTATACCCACTCTGTGTTGTACACCTTTTTGTAATTCGTCTTCCAGGAGAATTTCTTCTAAACGGTGGGGCATATTTTCTACTACTAACTCCTGTAAACTATGTCCCGTGCCAACAAATAATTTCACATCTTTTTGACTCAGACCTAAAATATAGAACTTACCATCGTTATTAATAAAATGCAGTAGAGGTTTCAGATGAAATTCTCTATTGACAACAACTAATTCAGGAAATTCACTGGGTAAACAATAGTAGCGAAACAAGTTGGGACTAATAAAAATTACCAGTCCTTGATTTTGGTGTTCCCAAAAATCAATTGTATCTAATTCTATAGCCGGTTTCAGCAAATCTAAAACTTCTGTGTGTCTGATACCTAACGCTTCTAAATCTTGTTGGGCTTGGCGAATTAAATTTTTAAAGCGAATAGGGTTTTGACGAGTCTCTGCCCCAGCTTTTTGAGTTGGCATGTATAGGGATACGGATGGAGACTGGGAATTTTCCACTAAGTTTTTGAGTTCGTCCAGGGATAATGTCATAGGTTGAAAGAAAACAGCGGAGAAGATATGTTCATTTCAACTGCTTCTATGATGGATTTGCATCTTTCTCCAGGGAGGTGGAGAAGATCAAACTTAAAAATCCAGGAGTCTGTTATAATTATTTGGTGGTTAAATACTCCAATTAAAACCAGTTGAGTTACACCTAAATAATGGTGCATATTAAGCGGGTTGAACTTACTAATTTTAAATCCTTCGGTGGTACAACTTCTGTCCCCTTGCTACCGGGATGTACTGTCATTTCTGGCCCTAATGGTTCAGGTAAATCCAATATTCTGGACGCTTTACTATTTTGCTTAGGACTATCCAGTTCTAAGGGTATGCGTGCTGATAAACTACCCGATCTAGTTAACAACAATCAAACTGCTAAAGGGCGCAATTCTGTTGAAGCCATTGTAACCGTCACCTTTGATATTTCTGATATGGTGTCACCCCCAGAGGTTACAGAGGAAGTTACACAAGTAAATGGACAAGAAAATAAATCTCCTACCTTAACACAATGGAGTGTGACTCGACGTTTACGGGTCAATTCCCAGGGTAGTTACACCTCTAACTATTACATTAATGGCAGTTCCTGTACTTTGACGGAATTACATGAAGAGTTAGAAAGATTAAGAATTTACCCAGAGGGTTATAATGTGGTGTTACAGGGTGATGTCACCAGCATTATCTCCATGAATGGGAAAGAACGACGGGAAATTATTGATGAGTTGGCTGGTGTTGCAGCGTATGACAGAAAAATCAACCAAGCTAAAGGGACTTTGGAAGAAGTTAAGGAAAAGGAAGACAGCTGTAGAATTATTGAAGGTGAGTTAATTGCACAGCGAGATCGTCTATACCAAGATAAACTGAAAGCAGAGAAATACCAGCAAATTAAAAAAGAGTTGCAAGAGAAACAGTCCTGGGAATTGGTTTTAACTTGGCGCTCCCTCCAGTCCAAACAGGAACAATTGGCTACGGATATTCAAGCTGGAGATGCAACATCTAATCAACTGACTGGGAGTTTAACTCAAACTAATCAAAACATCCAAGACCAAAATAGCCAATTGGACCAACTGAATATCCTCGTTAAATCCCTAGGGGAAGATCAGCTTTTGGCAGTTCAATCTACCCTTGCTAATCAAGAAGCTGAACGTAAACAACTATATAGACGACAAAATGAAATAGCATCCCATTTACAAGAGACAATCAAAAAACTCCATCAAACCCAAGGGGAAATAGAAGAATACCAAGCTGTTTTGCAACAAAATCAACAAGAATACTCTTTAGAGGGTTCAACTTTAAGCCATCACCAACAGGAACGTGAACAAACAAGGGCACAGTTAGAATCTTACCGTCAAGTTGCGGCGGAAATTGCTACTGCTTCTGAACACTGGGTACAACAACAGTCGTCTGTTAATCGTCAAATTGAGACTTTGCTACAAACCGTAGAACCTCAAAGAACGGAACAAACCCAATTAAGAGAGAGAAATTTTCAGTTACGGGAACTAATTCAGGAACAATCAGAGCTTTTGAGTGTTTTAGAACCACAATTAGCTCAAAAACAAGCGGAATGCCAAGAATTAACCCTTGAGTTTAATAGTTCTACCACACCAATTGAGAATCTGGCAACTAACCTAGCAGCTGCAGAGCAGGAATTACAAATCCAACAGGATACACAAAAGCGACTGTTACAAGAACAGCGGGAAAAACAAAGACTTTTGGATAAACTGGAGGCCCAAACTCAAGCACAACAAGAAGTACAAGGAACTCAAGCCAGTAAGGTCATTATTCAGTCTGGTTTACCAGGATTATGTGGGCTGGTGGTGGAATTGGGCAAGGTTGATTCCCGCTATCATCTAGCCCTAGAAACCGCTGCAGGTACAAGACTAGGTCATATTGTGGTGGAAGATGAACGTGTGGCTTCAGCAGGAATTGAATTGTTAAAACAAAAACGTGCCGGTAGGGCTACCTTTTTACCTTTAAATAAAATAAAAGCTTCTAAATTTACTCCTGATTTAACTCTTCGTTATGTTGATGGTTTTGTCGAATATGCCATGAACCTGGTAGAATGTGATGACCGCTATCAGGAGGTATTTAAATATGTTTTTGGTAATACGGTGGTTTTCAAAACTTTGGAACAGGCCAGAAACCAATTAGGACTATATCGAATCGTCACCCTGGGAGGGGAATTATTAGAAACTAGCGGTGCGATGACAGGTGGTAGTCAGACTCAACGCTCTGGTTTAAAGTTCGATACTGGAGAGGGTAAGGAATCGGAGGAACTCATTAATTTAAGAACTAGATTGGCAGATATTGATAGGGTTTTAGAACGTTGTGCGGAAGCTATAGTCACTTTAATCCCTCGCAGCAAACAACTGGGATTAGAATTAACAGAAGCTAGACAAGGACGTAGAGAGCAACAGTTGTATTTAGAGCAGCTTAAGAAAGAAGTCCATAACTTGCATGGACAAGTGGAAACTACCCGTTTACAATTCCATCAAAATACGGAGAAAGTCAATTATGCTCAAACCCGGTTAGAAATTTTAGATCGGGAACTGCCAACTCAAGAAGAACAATTGCAACAATTACGACATAATCTGGCGGAATTGGAAGCCTCCCAAACCCCCAGGGAATGGCAAGAAATCCAAACTACCATTAGAAGTTGGGAGCAACAATTACAACAAAAAGATAACACTGTCAGGGAGATGGAGCAGACACTGCAAAACTTGGGGAATCAACAACAGCGGTTAGAAGAGAAAATTAGAGAAGCCCAAATGCGAGTTGGGGAATATGAGGGTGACCAGATCACTCTAACTAATCAACAGTCCGCAGTTAACCATCAAGTTGAGGAACTAACCCAAGAAATTATCCATATCCAATCCAGATTAAGGGAAATTGAGGAGAATCTAGGTGACGAGAAGAGGAAAAGAGATAGGACAGAGCAAGAATTAAGGGATATGATCCTATCCCAGCAAAAATTACAATGGGAAATTGAAAAACTGCAACAGACTCAAGAGAAACGACGCGAACAGTTAACCGAACTACACGGTCAACTGCAAACTCTGGGAACAGAATTGCCCAATCCCATACCAGAAGTACCTGATAAGGTGGACTTGGAAGATTTACAAAAGGAGCTGCGCAGTTTGGGTAGAAGATTACAGTTAATGGAACCAGTTAATATGTTGGCATTAACTGACTATGAAGTAGTTGAGGGAAGAGTAAAAGAGCTAACAGAAAAGCTAAATACTCTACAAGCAGAGAGAACAGAACTGTTATTAAGGATTGAAAACTTTACCACACTACGTCAAATTGCATTTAAAGAAGCCTTTGATGCAGTTAATGAGAATTTTCAATCAATTTTTGCCACCCTATCAGATGGGGATGGATATTTACAACTTGATAATCCGGAGGATCCTTCTAATAGCAGTTTAAACCTGATTGCCCATCCCAAGGGTAAACCTGTGCAGCGTTTAGCTTCTATGTCCGGGGGAGAAAAGTCATTGACAGCGCTCAGTTTTATTTTTTCCCTCCAACGTTATCGCCCATCGCCATTTTATGCCTTTGACGAAGTGGATATGTTCTTAGATGGTGCTAATGTTGAAAGATTGGCAAAAATGATTAAACAACAAGCAGAACAAGCACAGTTTATTGTGGTCAGCTTACGTCGTCCTATGATAGAGTCTGCCCAAAGAACAATAGGTGTAACCCAAGCTAGAGGTGCTTATACTCAAGTTTTAGGTATTAAACTACAATAGCCCATGACCTATGTAGTTACAGACGGCGTAGCAGCTCTTCAGTTAAATGAATAAACGCCTTAGAGCCAGATGAACTAGGATTCAATAAGGTTACAGGCATAAAACTATCAACCGCCTTAGCCACATTCACATCAACAGGGATTTGTGCTTGACAAATAGTTTCTACACCAAAATCTTCTACAACTCTGTGCATGACTTGTTTATAATATCTACCAGTTAACATATTGGTATTACACATGCTAAATACAATACCCAGCATTTGGATATTGATTTTGGCCTCATGTTCATGACTATCCTTCAACTTAGCAATACGTCTTTCCAACAATTGAATACCGACAACAGAAAGAGGTTCAGGTTTAGCAGGGAGCAAATAAAAATCGCTAGTGGCCAAAGCACTACGAGTCATCAGGTTATAACCAGGAGCACAATCTAAAAGAATAAAATCATATTGGTCACGAACAGGTTGTAAAATATCCCTAACTAAGACCCTTTCAAAACGATTCCAAATAGTTTCAAAATCTCGTTCTTCCAGAGCTACAGCTTGATTGTGTAACATTTCAGAAACTACAAATTCATCATATAGGTCAATGTCTCCTGGTAAGAGACTCAAACTTGGTAGCTTGCACAATTCGGGCTCAATGACATCATGAATTTTGTATTCAGGTTGAGGATCAGGATTAATTACCTCATCTAATAAATATCTCAGGGTTTTTCTTTGTTTACGACGTTTGGCAAAATCTCCCGGTGACATTAGACTCAAGGTCGCACTGATTTGACTATCTAAATCAAGAACCAGCACCTTTTTACCATGATGTTTAGCCAAGCAAGTTGCCAAATTAACAGTCACGGTAGTTTTACCTACTCCTCCCTTCATATTTGCAGTTGCAATGACATATCCCATTGTTTGGTTCCTCAGCAGTTTAGAGTGATTTAGATTGATTATTTTTCCATAGCTTGAACCATTATGTCATATTCAGATGCAAATCCGGTACACAAAACCTAACGTTCACCTACCCAGTATTTTATCCCTCAAGGACTTAATGCGATCGCGCAGTTTGGCAGCGTGTTCAAACTCCATCTTTTTAGCAGCATCGTGCATTTGTTTTTCTAGGGTAGTAATCAGTTGTGGAATCTCCTCCAAATTCAAATCATGCCATTGTTCATCCACCAGCTTTAAATCATTGGTATTTAAGCGTCGCGAAACATCTAAAAAGGAGAGAATAGAGTTACCAGATTTTTTAAAAACCGGTTGGGGGGTAATATTATGTATTTTATTATAGGCCATTTGAATTCCCCTTCTTCTATCAGTTTCTTCAATGGCTTTGATCATACTACCAGTCAAATTATCAGCATACATAATTACCTTACCGCGCAGATGACGTGCTGCACGACCAATGGTTTGAATTAAGGAGCGTTCTGCACGTAAGAAACCCTCTTTATCTGCATCCATAATTACCACAAGAGAAACCTCTGGCAAATCTAAACCTTCTCTTAATAAGTTGACACCTACTAAAACATCAAAACTGCCATTTCTCAAATCTTGTAAAATTTCAATCCTCTGAATAGAATTAATTTCTGAATGTAAGTATCTGACCCGAACGGATCTATTTTCTAAATATTCAGTTAAATCTTCTGCCATTCTCTTAGTCAAGGTAGTAATTAACACCCGTTCATTATTATCCACTCTCTCGTGAATTTCTCCCAACAAATTATCCACCTGTCCAGCTGTGGGACGAACGTAAATCTGTGGATCTAACACTCCTGTAGGTCGGATAATCTGCTCTACTATATTCTTACCCGAAACTTCTATTTCCCAATCGCCTGGAGTGGCTGAAACAAAAATACACTGAGACACTTTTTGCCAAAATTCCTCAGCTTTTAAAGGACGATTATCCCCCGCACTAGGCAACCGAAAACCATGATCAATTAAAACTTTTTTCCTGGCTTGATCACCATTATACATCCCCCGAATTTGGGGAACAGTAACATGAGACTCGTCAATTACTAATAACCAGTCCTGGGGAAAATAATCAATTAAACATTCTGGAGGTTCTCCTGCTTGTCTCCCCGCTAAATAACGGGAGTAATTTTCTACCCCGTTACAATATCCTACTTCTCTTAACAGTTCTATATCATAACGCGTCCGTTGATCTATTCTTTGTGCCTCAACTAATTTTCCTAATTCTTCCAATTTTAATTTATATGCTTTTAACTCATCAGAAATCTCTAAACAGGCAATTTCTAATCTCTCTTTTGGGGTAACAAAGTGACGTGCAGGATAAATACTTATCCTTTCTAAACTACTCATAATTTCCCCATTCACCGGATCTACATAACGTATAGCATCTATGTCATCACCAAAAAATTCTACTCTCACGATTCTATCTTCGTACGCAGGCCCAATTTCTATCACATCCCCGCGAACTCGGAATTTACCTCGTCCAATTTCTATGTCGTTACGACTATACTGCACGGAGATTAATTTCCTTATTACCTCTCTGGGATCTATCTCCATTCCTATTTCTAAATTTATTGCTGCTTTTAAATATTCAGCAGGCATACCTAAACCATATATACAACTAATAGATGCCACAACTATCACGTCTTCCCGCTCAAACAAAGATCGGGTCGCAGAATGTCTCAGCATATCTATTTCACTATTAATGGCTGATGTTTTTTCTATATATGTATCGGTAACAGGAATATAGGCTTCTGGTTGATAATAGTCGTAATAACTGACAAAATACTCCACTGCATTATGAGGAAAAAACTCCCTCAGCTCATTACACAACTGGGCCGCCAGGGTCTTATTATGGGCCAGCACTAGGGTAGGTTTGCCCACCTTTTCTATCACTGCTGCAATAGAAAACGTCTTTCCCGTTCCCGTCGCACCCAGTAAAGTTTGATACCGCTGTTTCCCTTCAATGTTCTTAATCATTTCAGCGATCGCCTGGGGTTGATCTCCGGTGGGGGAAAAAGGAGCTTGAAGAGTAAATTGGGCCATAATCTGAGCGAGACAAGATAATTATATTGTAGCCGTTTCGGGATAAACTCTAGTATATGAGGAAAAAAATACTTTTCCTTAACTATTGTAAAATCCACTTAACACAGTGGATGAATTTAGTTTATAAGCGCCTACTTGGATTCTATTAATATCCTAAGGGAGATAAAAAAGTGGAAGAAAATCAACAAAGTAATACAGAGCAGACTGGTCAAGGAACAATTGTCATAGCTGGGGAACGTCCCATTGGTAGCAGTGGGTTGCAGGTAGCTGGAACAGTCTCCATTGCTGGCTTGCGTCCTATTAGCACCAGCACATTACAAGTAGTGGAAACTTACAATGCACTAGGTATTCGCCCTATTGGTGCCAACACATTTACTGTCGTCAACAGTATTAACCTATCCGGAACTCGCCCTGTTGGGTCCAGCTCCTTAGTAATTTCAGAGAACTACTCGGTTTTTGGCAATCGTCCCATAGCGTCAAATGAAGTTGATGATTCTGGACTATTAATGGGTTTTCTCGACTAACCTAGCGGTGTAAATAGCTCAGTAAGACTTATAAGCTGAGCTATTACTTGCAACAACATAATATAAGGTAACCTCATGTAAAGTTTTATGGAAAAATGTCAATTGAAATTATAATATTATGTAATCCCAAATAAAGAAATGTAACAAGGAATCATTTCATGCCATACACAACAGAAGAGGGCGGTCGGCTCAACAATTTTGCCCAGGAACCCAAGGTTTATGAAGCTGAACCTCCAACGGGTAAACAAAAACTGAATTATGTAATTTTAGGCGGACTCGGAGCACTTTTAATAGTTGGCGTAGTTTTTATTGCCTTCGCAGTGTCAAATCCCAGTTAGAAACCCATCTTTCTAAAACCTAAGCAGTTGATAAAATTCATAAAACTTAATATCCCTGACCATCAGGTTCTCATCTTAGGGGGAGCCTGATTTTTTTGTTCTTTGATACAATTAAAGAGATTTTAAATATAAGTAAATGCGCTTACTATGCTAAATTATCAAAAAACAGGTTAGTGCTAGGGAAAGACCAACGGAACATTCCCTCTCTTGGGCGAAATACCTTTTCAACCACCCCTATTTAGGCTGTTATAGCCAGTATGAACGTGAATGAAAATCCCACTACGGATATTTTTACTTTAAATCGGCAAGTATATAGACGTTTAAGACTAGCATTAAGCGTATCCCTACGACGTCAGATATTTTTTGCAGTATGTGATAATATAAATATTAGAAATCAGGTAGCCAGCAAACTACATTCTGATTTGGCCTATCCAGTAGAACGGGTGCTGTACCATGTTGGAGAGAAACAGGGAATTAGCACTCCAGCTTATCCTCGATTAGTAACCGTGAGATTAAACCTAAATGATCCCAATCCCATAGCTCAAATTAACCAGTGGTTAGGTAATTACCCACCACCAAGAGTTGGGAAATCACAAAACTCACCGGGTAAGATTTTACCAATCCCAGCATTTCAAATTGTGGGGGTAGAGCAGTTGACCAAACAGTCAATAGCAGTACAGCGTTTTTTCTTGCATAATCTAAGACTGGGAGAAGAATACTTTAGTAAGAAGAAAAGCACTTCAATTGTAGAATCCAACTTATTATTTTGGGTTACCCGTCCTTGGTTGTATGCGATTCAACAATCAGCTCCGCAATTTTGGCAATATAGAACAGGTGTATTTATTTTTGAGGGAGAGCCAACAGGAGGTATAGAAAATCCTAATTATCCCCAGAATTCTTCTGAATTGAGAAGTGTCAGATTAGAAAAAATAGACCCATCTGTAGTTGAGGAATCAACCGTCTTCAACTATCAACCTGATGAAGATAATGGAAAATCTTTGGACAATGAAACTAAAGAAACTACAGAGAGAGAGAATCAAATAGTTCCGTTTGTTCTTAATATTCCTAAACTTTCATCTTTTTCACATATTAATCAGGAGTTAATTTCCCTAATTCCTAAAACACTGAACCCAAACATTGATGAGGATAGAGATACTAATTGGCAAATCAAGCAATTACTATGGGAAATTGAGAAATTAACCATTAACCTCACGCAAGACTCCCAAGAAGAAATTGCTCAGGCCTACCATAATCTAGGAACTTTATATCGCCTGCGCATTGAACAGGGAGATGCAAATCTAGACAATTTAATGGTAGCAATTATTGCCTACCAGGAATCTCTCAGTTATGATGACACTTCACCTTTAGTACCAGATACTTTAAATGATGTAGGTACTCTATATTGGATGCTACATCGCACATCGGCAAGCATAGAAGAAGCGCAAACACATATAGAACAGTCTCTAGAGTTTTATCAATTAGTTTTAAATATGATTGACTGTGATAGTCAGCCGGATATCTATGCTCGAGTGCAAAATAACTTAGCGACAGCTTATGGTGATCTGGCAAAATTTTGTCAGCCCTTAGAAAACTGGCAAGCAGCAATAAAAGCATATAAGGAAACATTAAATTATCGGAAAGAGGAAATAGATCCTCATAAATATGCTTCCTGTCAAAATAATCTAGGTACTGCTTATTGGCACCTAGCGCAACATAGTGAACCAGAAAAAAATCTTAAACAAGCGATTTCCGCTTATACTTCCGCCCTAAGTCATTATCAAGCGGAAAAGGACCCTATTAAGTATGGGATGATTCAAAATAATATTGGCACTGCTTATTGGAACTTATCCCACTATGAAACACCAGAAAAGAATTTGCAATTAGCAATAGATTTTTACCAAGAAGCCTTAAAATATAGGACTCCAGAGAGTATTCCCATGGGTTGTGCAGTCACTCGTAACAATTTAGGAACTACCTATTGGCAATTGAGCAATCTACCACATATCAAAGGAGAAAATCGCCAAAATTTACTAAAATTATCTATTGAGACCTACGAAAATACCTTAACCATAGCCAACTATTTCGATCAAAAAGATTTGAGTTTTGATATCTTGGGGACCCAAAATAACTTAGCACTAGCTCACTATCAACTCATAACCGATTCACATTTTAAAGGTGATAAAGAAATTGTTTCCTATCATTTACAAACATCCCTAGATTATTTTTTAAAAACTCTAAATAGTTTAGACGACAATACACAACCTTATCAGGAAACATTTAACCAAATTGTCAAAATAATTCGCACTTTCCATCATGAGCTAGGTATTCACGGGCAAAATCTAGCTCTGTCTAAAATTCCTGGCAATCTGATCCCCAAACTTTTACCTCGGTTATAACCCACATTCCCCACCAATTATGTGACAAAAGAGCAACATATCGTTACAATAGTTAACAAACCCTATTTTATAGCTTGTTGACATGGTACCAAGGACAGTTCTGAAAGAGAATTATCCACAATTAAACACCCGAAAACACTAATAAAAGCTTAATGATTAGTACAACCCGATCAAGAACAAACCATCAACCAAAAGTCCTGGCTGAAGCCGAACCAGAACAATTATACTATGACTATCAACAGATTGCAGCACATTACCAAGATAAACTAGGACAAGTTTTACAGCGAATATTAGCAGTAATGGTACCTGTATTATCCTTAGTTTTTACCTTATGGTGGGATAAAAGGCGAGGGATAGTTGTGGAAAACCACCGCCCCATAGCGATTCAACTGCGAGAATTGCTAACAAAACTTGGGCCTGCATATATTAAAATAGGACAAGCTCTATCCACCAGACCAGATTTAGTTCCTCCCATATATTTAGAAGAGCTAACTAAATTACAAGATCAACTACCAGCATTTCCCAATGAGATAGCATACCAATTTATCAAAGAAGAGTTAGGTGGTTCACCGGAAGATATATACAGTGAAATATCACCCCACCCGATTGCAGCAGCTTCCCTAGGACAGGTTTATAAAGGTAGACTGAAAACTGGGGAAGAAGTAGCAATCAAAGTTCAGCGTCCAGATTTGCGAGAAAGAATCACCATTGATCTATATATTCTGAGAATTTTAGCTGGTTGGGTGCAAAAAAATGTGAAACGGGTCAGAAGTGACCTGGTGGGGATTTTGGACGAATTAGGTAGTCGCATTTTTGAGGAAATGGACTATATCCGGGAAGGGGAAAATGCTGAACGTTTTTTTGAATTGTATGGACACCTCCCAGATATTTACGTACCTAAAATCTACTGGGAATATACAAACCGGCGTGTATTAACAATGGAGTGGATTAATGGGATTAAACTGACCCAACCACAAGAAATTGAGACTTTGGGTATCAATGCGCGTTATCTAATAGAAATAGGAGTACAGTGTTCCCTCAGACAATTACTAGAACATGGGTTTTTTCATGCAGATCCTCACCCTGGTAACTTATTAGCCACCTTTGATGGTAAGTTAGCCTATTTAGACTTTGGGATGATGAGTGAGGTTAAACCACCCCAGCGTTATGGTTTGATTGAGGCCATCGTTCATGTTGTTAACCGAGACTTTGACTCTTTGGCAAAAGACTATGTTAAACTGGAGTTTCTCACTCCAGATACGGATTTAACCCCAATAGTTCCTGCATTTGCCAGAGTCTTTGCTAATGCTCAAGGTGCAAGCGTAGCTGAACTAAATATTAAAAGTATCACGGATGATTTATCACAGTTAATGTATGAGTATCCTTTTAGAGTGCCTCCTTATTATGCTTTGATTATTCGTTCTTTGGTTACTTTAGAAGGAATTGCCATTTATATTGATCCAAACTTCAAAGTTCTAAGTGAAGCTTATCCCTATGTTTCTAAACGACTATTAACTGACCCATCGGAAGAATTGCGAGCATCCCTACAAGATCTACTATTTAAAGATGGCAAATTTCGCTGGAATCGTTTAGAGAACTTGTTAAAAAATGCCCGTAATAATCAAGACTACGACTTGAATTTAGTCATGAATCAAACCGTGGAATTTTTATCTTCCCAACGTGGTGGATTTATTCGCGATAAATTGGTGGATGAGGTTGTCAATGGACTGGATGCAGTGGGTAAAAATGTTCTCCATAACTTCACCTCTTTACTTAGACAAAAATTCGGTTTGACAGTAGTTAATGAAGTAGCTGGTGCGACAGTTGAACAACAACAGACCCTAGAACATATTGAGCGAATTGTAGGCATTTTACAACAAACCAGAGGTTTTGATCCTACCAAACTTGCTCCCCAATTAATGGAGATTTTGGTGAATCCTAAAGTCCATCATTTAGGTCAGCAAATTGCTGGTCGCTTTACCCAAAAAGCCATGGCCAGATTAATTCGTCAGTTATTAATGGCGGAAAAAACACCTTAAACCTCACTCGGTTAGTTTTCTACTCCTGGCGATCGCTCCTAGGAAATGCGATCGCTCGTTTTGGGGTGGAAGTTGGTGATATCTTCACCTTCGAGAAGTTTTTTAGCTTGTAAAAGTTGTTGCTGATGTTCTTCACTAACAGTTGGGTATTGCAAGTCTAGTTCTTGTAGTTTATCACAGATAATCTCCGACACCACTAGCCTTGTAAACCATTTTCTATCTGCGGGGATGATATACCAAGGAGCATGTTTAGTACTAGTGTGGTTAAACAGATCCTCATAAGCAATCATATAATCATGCCAAAAAGCGCGTTCTCGAACATCACTTGCAGAAAACTTCCAATGTTTAGCTGGAGATTCAATCCTCTGGAGGAAGCGTTTTTTCTGTTCCTGTGGTGAGATATGGAGAAAGAACTTGAGAATAACAATACCATTATTAACCAGGTACTTTTCAAAATTGTTGATTTCCTCAAACCGCTGTTTCCAGAGTTGATTACCTTGGGGAACATGATGGAGTTGCTGTCTAGCGAGGACTTCTGGATGTACTCTTACCACCAATAATTCCTCATAATAAGAACGGTTAAATATACCAATCCTACCTCGTTCTGGCAAACACCTAGTGGATCGCCACAGATAATCATGATCCAATTCTTCATCACTAGGTGCTTTAAAGCTAAACACCTGACATCCTTGAGGATTTATACCAGACATAACATGTTTAATGGTACTATCTTTTCCAGCAGCATCCATAGCTTGAAAGATAATAAGGAGAGCATAGGTATTTTGAGCATAGAGAACATCTTGATATCTAGCCAGTTCTTTGATACCCGCTCTTAATTTTTTAACAGCATCAACTTTTTGATGAAATTCAGCCTTGTAGCTTGGGTCATAGTCCCCCAAGGAAATTTTCTTTCCTGGAGGGACAATAAAGACATCATGATTCATTTAAAGACAGTTCTAGAGATGTTTTCTGTAATTCTACCAAACGTGCCAAAACTTCTTGACTGTGAACATTAGGATTAACTCCCAGAAAAATTTCTCTGAGAGTACCCTGTGGGTCAATAATAAAAGTATGACGCATAGAGAAAAAACCAATCCAAGATCCGTATGCTTTACTAACCGCACCATCAGTATCAGCTAACAGGGGGAATTTTAATCCCTGGGAGTCACAAAATTTAGCATGGGAGTCCACACTGTCCGCACTTACACCAACAATCCTAGTATTTTTTTCCAGATACTTGGGCAAATCCTGTTGAAAGCGTCGTGCTTCAATAGTACAACCAGAGGTAAAATCCTTAGGGTAGAAGTATAAAACCACCCAGTGACCTCTAAAATCAGCCAAGGAAATGTTACCCTCCCCCGTATTTGTAGGTAGAGTAAAAGTAGGTGCAAGCTGATTAACAGTGGGCAATTTACCACCCAGAGCTATAGCTGTAGGAGTAATATCTGGGGGAGTGAAATTCAACCAGGTCATCAGCGAGAAAAAAGCCAGAATTAAAATTCTCGTCAAATTCCGTCGGTAAATCAGTGTGATCATTTCTATCTTCCTTTTTGTCTTGGTTATTCGTATCTTCCCTGATCTTCTCTATTGAATCACAATTTGCCATTCATAACGCTATAAAAACAGTTGACCGAAAAACACTAGATCTCCGTTATTATCATGACTTAAATCTAAAACTTCGGTCATAGAAATTTCTCGTGTGGGTGAGATAAAATTGGGGATCTAACTCCAAAAAACTCTCTATCTTGCATCTATCAACATGTATTGTGACTACTTAGTACAAATTCTCACAGCTAAAGTCTACGACGTAGCTCAAGAAACACCCCTAGAATATGCTCCCAACCTATCAAACCGCATTCACAATAAACTGCTACTCAAACGGGAAGACATGCAGTCTGTCTTTTCCTTTAAACTGCGGGGTGCTTATAATAAAATGGCTAACCTACCTCAGGACCTACTTAAACAGGGTGTTATTGCTGCTTCCGCTGGTAATCATGCTCAAGGCGTAGCTCTATCTGCTAGTCGCTTAGGAGCAAGAGCAATGATTGTTATGCCAGTTACAACCCCTCTAGTTAAAGTAAATGCCGTTAAATCTCGTGGGGGAGAAGTAATTTTATATGGAAATACCTATGATGATGCTTATACTTATGCTCGTAAATTAGAAGCGGAAAAGGGACTAACTTTTATCCATCCTTTTGACGATCCTCATGTCATAGCTGGTCAGGGAACTATTGGTATGGAAATACTACGTCAATACCAACAACCAATAGATGCAATTTTCGTAGCTATTGGTGGGGGTGGGTTAATTTCCGGAATAGCAGCTTATGTGAAACGTCTACGTCCCGAAATCAAAATTATTGGTGTGGAACCTGTGGATGCTGATGCTATGTATCAATCCTTAAAGGCTGGACACAGGGTACGCTTATCCCAAGTAGGTTTATTTGCTGACGGAGTAGCAGTAAAAGAAGTGGGAGCAGAAACTTTTCGTCTGTGTCAGGAATATGTGGATGAAATTATGCTAGTAGATACGGATGCTACCTGTGCAGCCATTAAAGACGTTTTTGAAGATACTCGTTCCATCTTAGAACCTGCAGGTGCCTTATCTATTGCAGCAGCAAAATACTATGCAGAAAGGGAACAGATTCAAGGAAAAACCTTAGTCGCGGTAGCTTGTGGTGCCAATATGAATTTTGACCGGTTACGGTTTGTTGCGGAGAGAGCTGAATTTGGAGAGCGCCGCGAAGCGATTTTCGCAGTGAATATTCCTGAAAAACCGGGCAGTCTTAAACAGTTTTGTGAGTGTTTAGGTGATAGAAACCTAACAGAGTTTAATTATCGGATTGCAGATGATCGGGAAGCTCACATTTTTGTAGGGGTGCAGATTGAAAATCGAGCTGATGCTGCTAAAATAGTAGAGAAATTCGAACTGCATGGTTTAAAAACCATAGATTTGACCGATGATGAGCTGACAAAACTACATCTACGTCACATGGTGGGGGGACATTCCTCCCTAGCTCACCACGAACTATTGTATCGGTTTGAATTTCCTGAACGTCCAGGAGCGCTGATGAAATTTGTCGGTTCCATGTCCCCCGACTGGAATATCAGTTTGTTTCATTACCGCAATAATGGAGCGGATTATGGGCGCATTCTGGTAGGAATGCAAGTACCACCGGGTGAAATGCAGGAATGGCGGGAGTTCCTGGATTCTTTGGGTTACCGCTATTGGGAGGAATCTCAAAACCCCGCCTATAAGTTGTTTTTGGCATAAGCAAGCACATCTAGCTAGGGATTGTTAGTAATTGCTCGTCCATTCTAAGCATAATTGCTGAAAATGATCACCCCTAACTTCAAAGTTGGCATACTGATCAAAACTAGCACAAGCTGGTGATAATAAAACCGTGGTGGCTTGGTGCTGTTTGGCCAATTGTGCAGCTCTGGGAATGGCTTTTTCCATAGTCTCCACAATTTCAAAGTTACCATACCCTACAGTTTCTAACCTTTTACTAAAAGTTTCAGCAGCACTACCAATTAATAATACGGCTGCGGTTTTCTCTTGAATTCTCTTCAACCAACCCGTATCGTCTCCTGCTTTTGCTTCACCACCAGCTATTAAAATTGTTGGACTTTTTACCGATGTTAAACCTACTTCAGCTGCATCGTAGTTTGTCGCTTTACTATCATTGATGAATTCAATTCCCTCCCAGGTACAAACATGTTGTAAGCGGTGGGGAACCCCGGGAAATTGTTGGACTCCATGGTTGATAGCTGGAATAGAAATCCCAGCTAATCTTGCTGCTCCCACTGACATGAGTAGGTTTTGCTGATTGTGTTCCCCCACCATTTTTAGATCTGTGACTGCTACTATTGGTTGAGGTTCAGAATCAGCAGATAGTTTTTCCGTTACCCAGCCATTTTCTATATAAAACCCTTTTCCCCCTATTAAATGACCTAGTCCTTTGACACTTGTCCAGTAAGCATGGGGCCAATGTTGTAAACCAACTTTACTTAAATAAGCGTCGTCACCATTAATAATTTGTAAGCGGGAGTTTCTCAGCAGTTTAGCTTTAATATCATAGTAGTTTTCTAGAGTTTTGTGACGAGCTAAATGGTCTGGTGTAAAAGTCGTCCAAATTCCTATGTGAGGAGAAAGACTCCAAGAAGATTCTATTTGGTAACTACTGAGTTCCCCTATTACCCAGTCTGGTGGTTTTGCGCCTAAAGCTACTTGTAGAGCTACCTCCGCTACAGCATAACCAATGTTACCGCAAGCAGGAGCATGAAGACCAGCTGCTTGAAAAATAGCCGCTGTTAACGCTGTAGTGGTGGTTTTGCCATTGGTACCAGTAATTCCCACCCAGGGAATATTTTGCATTTGTCTCCATGCTAGTTCCATTTCTCCCATGGTTTCTATTCCCATATCTCGTGCTTTAACCAGCAGAGGAATATCCCATGGAACTCCCGGACTAACTACGATTAATTTTGGTAACTGGTTCTCTTTTAATTCTGGGTTGTTTCCTAATTTGACAATGATTTGTTCCTGGGCAAGTTTTTGTTGTTGTTCCAGGAGAAATGGGGAGGTGTTACTGTCCCAAATTTGTACCTCCCATCCTTCCTGTTTCAACAATCTCGCCGCAGCAATACCGGACTTTCCTAATCCCATTACAATGGCTTTTGGCATAGACTGTGCAGCATCCCTGGTTAAGCTCCCCCATCTTAGCGTTAATTGGCAAAAATTACACCAATTTTTGTTAATTTTGGCTACAAGTTTTTGACGATGGCTCCAAAATCTGCTAGGATTCGACCATGGTTACGTAGTAGACCTAGCAAATTCAACCGATTGCGTTTAATGTGTGGGTCTGGATCCATAACTAGCACACTATCTTCTCCGTCAAAGAATTGGCTGACCGTGGGGGCAATTTTTTCCAATGCGGCTATTAATAGCTGATAGTTGCGCGTTTGTTGTGCAAGTTGGGTCTGGGGCACCAGTGCTACTAAAGCTTGATAAAGGGCGGTCTCGGATGATTTTTGAAACAATGTGGGATTAATTAATTTATCCGGGATTAATTGTTGCAAGTCTAAATCCCCCTGTGCTGCTAACCTGGTGGAACGATTGATGGTTTCATAGATTTTCTCTAGAGTGCCATTATGACGGATTTGTTGTAGATAGACGGCGCGATCGCGAATGTCTAGTAGATCCTGTAGTGCGCGTTCTATATATTCCGGATCCTGTTCTCCTAACACAGCGTTAACGAGATCATAATCTATGTGTTTTTCTTCTTGAAGTAGGGTACGAATACGTTGGATGAAAAATTCCCGCAGGATGGATATTAAAGATTGAGCATCTTTATGGAAAGTGTGAGCAAAGGAAGTTGCTGTGTACTCTAATAAATACTCCAAATTTATTGGTAGGTTAGCAACCCAGGTAATATTTACAATTGCATTGGCGGCCCGACGTAACGCAAAGGGATCGGAGGAACCAGAGGGAATTAAACCTAAACCAAATATACTAATTAGGGTATCTAGTCTATCAGCTAATCCCACGATTTTCCCTAGGAGGGTGGTGGGCAAAATATCATCAGCATTTCTGGGTAGATAATGCTCAAAAATGGCTTTAGCTACTTCCCCATCCTCTCCACTAGCTAGGGCATATTTTTCACCCATAATGCCCTGTAATTCGGGAAATTCATAGACCATTTGGGTGACTAAATCGGCTTTACACAATAGAGCAGCTCTTTGCAATCTCTCGGTTTCAGCTTCTCCTAATCCCAATTGTTGACAAATCACCTGGGCTATATTCCCGATTCTTGTGACTTTAGCTCTCACAGAACCAAGATCTTCTTGAAATGTTACTGTTTCTAATTGGGGTAAAAAGTCTGCCAAAGGCTTGGCTAAATCCGCTTCATAGAAAAATCGCCCATCTGCTAACCGCGCTCGAATTACTCTCTCATTACCTAGTGCAATAATATCTGATTTTGCTGGATCCCCATTGGATATGGTGACAAAGTTTGGTAATAGTTCTCTTCCATCCCGGTTTTTAAAAACTGGGAAGTAACGCTGGTGGGTAACCATGACAGTGGTGGATACTTCTGTTGGTAATTGGAGAAATTCATCTTCAAATTTACCTACCACAGCTGTGGGATATTCTACTAAATTGGTAGTTTCTGCCAACAGGTCTGGATATATTTCTGTACAACCACCCAATTCTTTTACAGCTCTATTTACCTGGTCAACAATCATTTTCTCCCGCTCCTCTGGAGAAACTACCACATAACCATTAGCCAAAGTTTTCACATATTCTGTCGCATGGGAAATACTCACCACTTCCCGATGTAAAACCCTATGTACCCAGGAAATGCGATCGCTCTTGACTATTTTTTCCCCGTTTTTTAATTCTAAGGGTAAAACATCCCCATCCAATAAAGCAACTAACCAGCGAATAGGACGAGAAAACCTCCCATCCCCACTTCCCCAGCGCATTAACCGCTTTCCTTCTAAGCTCCAAACCCATTGGGGAACTAGTTCGGTCAAAATTTCTGTTATAGGTCTCCCTGGTGTCCTTTTATTGACAAAGATAAAATCCCCCTTATCTGTAGAACGAACCTCTAAAGCAGATAATTCTACCCCTTGCTTTTTAGCAAACCCCTCAGCTGCTTTGGTTGGTTTACCATCTTTAAATGCTGTTTGAGCAGGTGGTCCCTTAATTTCTTCCTCCTGATCCAGTTGCTGGGATGGTAACCCGGTAATTAGCACTGCTAACCTACGAGGAGTTCCAAAAACCGCCACTTTTTCCATGGGGAGACCATGAGCTTCCAGCATTTGGGGAATGCGCGATCGCCATTGTGTAATCGCGCTACTCAAAAAGCTTGCTGGTAGTTCTTCTGTGCCAACTTCTAATAAAAACGCAGTCATGATTTTACTAATGTTTATCAATCAATTCCACCAGTTTACCCGGAGACGAGGGAAGTTGACGGACTGTGGTTTTGTACTGTTTTTTGACAAATAATTGGCAACCACCTAATGTTAAGAATTATTAACAGCGGAAATAGCCAATTCATGGTATTGTGTAGTCAGTTGTAAATGCTTAGTGAATATGCCTTGGTTTGTCAAAATAGAAGCAGGCCTAGTGGATAAAGCCACCTTTGATCAGTATGTGCCAGCCCATAAAGAATACGTAAAAGCACTAATAGACAAAGGATATAAAGCTAAAACTGGTTACTGGGCGAGAAAAGGTGGAGGGATGATGTTATTTGAGGCAGATTCTATGGAAGAAGCCCAGGCAATTGTTAGCGCAGATCCCTTGGTAATTAACGGTTGTGTTAATTACCAACTGCACGAGTGGAAAATTGTTTTAGAATAGTTGGCCATTTTAGAAATTTCATGTTATTATAAATTCAGACCTGGATCTATGCGATCTCAACGCCTAAACCTTGTCAGGACCGGAAGGTAGCAGCAATACGGGATGCTTGTGGTAGGCGTAGTCTCCGGGTTCCCCCATTTTTAGGAGTGCTTTACGGCAATGCCCGCTTTTGGAAAACTTGTAGAAAAGGCTTTTTACCTAGGTGTAGGTTTAGCAGCTTATGCCAGCGAAAGAGGTGGTGAAACCCTCAACCAAATGCGATCGCAAATTGAAAAATTAGCGGAGGAAATGGAAGCCAGAGGACAGATGACCACAGAGGAAGCTCGCCGTTTTGTGGAGGAGATGATCCAACAAGCTCAGCAGTCTCAGGGTACAGCACCGGACTCAGATAAAACCACCCCCCCAGAACCTCGTTTGATAGAAATAGTGGATGTGGAAGAGGTGGAAGAGAAGGACAAGTGATAAAACATTATAATTTATATATGCTTTTTAGTGAGTCCCAATAATTATGAGTCATTCCGTCAGTAACGTCAGTAACATTCTACCAAGTGAAAATCCCGTTAAAGAAGTAAAATATGGTGAGCGAGAAATCGAAGAAGGCAAACTAATTACCTTTCCCAATCCTCGCGTAGGTAGGGAATACACAATTGATATTACCTTACCTGAATTCACCTGTAAATGTCCTTTTTCAGGTTATCCTGACTTCGCCACAATTCATATTACCTACATACCGGACCAAAGAGTAGTAGAGTTAAAAGCATTAAAGTTATATATTAACAGCTACCGGGACAAATACATTTCCCACGAGGAAGTGACCAATCAAATATTAGATGATATGGTTATTGCCTGTGCGCCAATAGAAATGACTGTAAAAGCTGATTTTAGTCCTCGTGGTAACGTACATATGGTGGTAGAAGTAAAGCACAAAAAGGGAGCAGCATCATAATCTTCATACCAATCTTCTGCTACGTTAAGTTCCTGGACGGAGACGGAGATGTTCTGGTATGTGATTGCGATCGCCCAACATTTCTAACATAGGACCATTAACATCAAACCTAACCATGCTAAGTGATGCTACCAAAATATTAATACGATATCTGTAGCATCCTAAATCAATTCCCAGTAGACTGCAAAGTATAATCCGAATCGTAGCCTTATGGGAGACCAGCAAAACATTACCCTGATGGTGTTTTTCTTTAATTTCCCTAATTACGGGAATAGATCGGTTAGCAATTTCTACAGCTGTTTCTCCTCCTTGAGGTGCATTCCATGCGGACTCCGTCAACCATTTAATATAGTTTTCAGTATAATTTTCCTGAACGAAGGACTTGCTTTTGGTTTCCCATTCTCCATAACTACCTTCTCGGATACCAGTTCTTAACTGCATATTTAGACCAGTTGCATCACAAAAAGGTTGAGCTGTAGCGATAGTTCGTTTCATAGGACTCACATAAACAGCTTCCCAACATAAATTTTTATAAGTATCAGCAAAACTATGAGCCATCTGCTTTCCTTCAGGTGTCAATTGTGCATCCGTTTCCCCACAGAAATTGCCACTTTGACTAAAATTTGTTTCGCCATGCCGTAGCAGATATAAGTTGAGTGCCATAGTGTCCAATAGATGAAGATAAAGCGGTTTGTACAAAACCAGATTATCATTGGTTACAGTAGCGAACTGCTTCAGGTGAACCAGGATCATGAATATTACAGATCTCTCAAGTCCACGCGTCTTATTAGATAGCTTGCTCAACCTCCGAGAAGCGGTAGAAAGAGATGGGAAAGCTATTTTTAACCAATGGCGATCGCACATCCAGCGTTCCCAATTTCTCCCTAGCGCCCTGAACCTAGCCCAGTATTTAGCCCTGCGGAGACACGACCTGCGTCCTTTGCAAGCTGCCCTTATGCCTTGGGGTTTGTCTTCTTTGGGTCGCATAGAAGCAAGGGTGATGGCTAATCTAGATGCGGTTATTGCTACTTTAGCATTAATTTGCGAAGTTCCCATTCCTGCTCCTGTTACTCGTCCTGTTCTCACATCTTTTTTTGAGGGAGAGAATAGGTTAAGAGAACAGACAGAGTGCTTATTTGGTCCAGCGTTACCCCATCGTCGGGTGAGAATTATGGTCACCCTACCCACAGAAGCTGCTAGTGAATATGAAATGGTGCGGGAGATAATTGAGCGAGGTGCAACTTGTTTAAGAATAAACTGCGCCCATGACAATCCTAGTATCTGGGAAAAGATGATTCAGAACATTCGTCAAGCTGAACAAGAACTTTCATCTCAATGTACAGTGATGATGGATTTAGGAGGTCCAAAAATTCGCACCGAAATGGTTTTATCCCCTGCAGGTAAAAATCGCGTCTTCCGAGGAGATTTAATTGTTTTATGTCGTAGTTTATCTAACCAAGCGATCGCAGATCCTATAGATAGTATTCACATTAGTTGTACAGTACCAGAAATTCTGGACTTACTAACAGTGGGCACCTTAGTTTATATTGACGATGGTAAATTACGTACTCGGGTAGTGGATCAAGATTATCCTTTACCAGATGGTAGTTCTGGGTTTCTATTGGAGGTAACCCATGCCAAACCCAAGGGAGTGAAGCTATCTAAGGAAAAGGGACTAAATTTTCCCAACATAGTCTTACCCCTAATTCCGCTCACACCAAAGGATCTAACTGATTTAGACTTCCTAGCTACCCATGCGGATATTATTGGTTATTCCTTTGTCCAACAAACAACAGATATCCAACTATTACAAAGCGAACTAGCACGAAGATGCTTACAGGGAGAACATCCAGCGATTATTGCCAAGATTGAAACCGCTGTAGCAGTTACTAACTTACCCGAACTAATTGTTCATGCAGCGGGGAAACACCCCTTTGGAGTAATGATTGCTAGGGGGGATCTAGCGGTAGAAATTGGCTATCAAAGATTAGCAGAGATCCAAGAAGAAATTCTGTGGTTGTGTGAAGCTGCGCACGTTCCAGTGATTTGGGCAACTCAGGTATTAGAGAGTTTAGTCAAGGAAGGTGCCCCATCCCGTGGGGAAATGACGGATGCAGCTATGGCCGAAAGGGCTGAATGTGTTATGTTGAATAAAGGACCATTTATTACCCAAGCTGTCACAATCTTAGATGATGTGCTTACTAGGATGGAAGCTCATCAATTAAAGAAAACCCCCCAATTGCGGGCCCTGCGTTCCTGGGAGAACTTTTCTGCTGCAGGGGGCGACCATTTATTTTAAGTGTCTATAAGTAAATTTCTCAAAACAAGTTTTTAAAAACTCATTTTGAGAAAGTTATTTTCTGCTTTCGTTCCTGAGAGCTGTTAACAACTTGAGACTTGACGATTGGATATTGGTACACCCAGTTAGTAACATATTCGTCCATAAATGAGCGTAACCTTTTTTATCCCAGGCTCTTAATCCAATTATTGCTAACCATTAGATAATCACTGATCATGAAGGCTTGATCCCGTTTATCTGCTCTTAATTTAACTGTTAATTCTTGGTTATTTATCGTGCATGGGAAGTAAAGAAAAACCTGATTTTATCACTCTTTGGATATAGATTAGATCTCTGTTGGGCATAGCTAATTCAATATACTGATAAGTAGAGAGGCACAATTATTTGTAGGATGGGTTAGTGGTAGGGTAACCCATGGGGACGTTCATGTTTAATTCCACCCACCTACTTAACTGATTTAATAATTGACTTTTCTCAGTTAATTTATATCTGAAAAAATTTACAAAAATATACAGATAAAATCAGCCAAAAGAGTCTTACTTGGGATATATATTAACTAGTATATATTAGGGAGAAAAAATATGACTGAGAAAGATATATTACCAGAAATTGAACAATTTCGTAGTTTACAATCAACCCTGGGGGAGCGATGGAAACCCAGTGAGATATTTGACAATAGTGAGACTGATATTTTAATTATACCTTCCTTGAGTATTGATCAGCGAGAACTAGAAAAAGTTCAAGGTTGTGAGCATTATGAAGAAAGATTACTATTTTCTCTCATTCGTTTGCGCAACCCCCGAAATAGATTAATTTATGTCACATCAATGCCCATACATCCTAGCATTATTGACTATTATTTACAATTGCTACCGGGAATTCCTTTTTCCCATGCTCGCCATCGTCTATTAATGCTTTCTACCTACGATTCTTCTTTAAAACCGCTCAGTCAAAAAATCTTAGAACGCCCCCGATTAATAGAGAGAATACGCCAAGCATTACAGGTAGATAAAGCTTTTATAAGTTGTTATAACTCCACATTTTGGGAAGCAGAGTTATCTCTAAAACTGAATATACCTCTGTATGCTGCTGCGCCAGATTTACAGATTTGGGGAACAAAAAGTGGTAGTCGAGAAATTTTTGCCCAAACTGGTGTACCTCATCCAGATGGTAGTAAGTTGGTCTGGAATACAAAAGAGCTGGCCAGGGAAGTGGCTAAGTTGTGGGAACGTCAACCACATTTAAAAAAAATAGTTGTCAAACTAAACCAGGGTATATCTGGAAAGGGAAATGCCATCTTAAATTTGCTTCCTTTAACAGATTTTGCTCCCGGTAAAACCAACCATGTTGAAAGAGCAGAAGCCATTGAAAAAAGCTTTGTCAATCTACGTTTTCAAGCTCAACAAGAAAATTGGACAACCTTCTCTCAACTTATTTTAGAAATGGGAGCGATCGCCGAATCATTTATAGAAGGTGAAATCAAATATTCTCCCAGTGTGCAGGGAAGAATCACCCCCGATGGGACAGTAGAAATACTTTCCACCCATGATCAAATTCTAGGTGGTCCGGATGGACAAATTTATCTAGGGTGTCGGTTTCCAGCTAATGAGAATTATAGAGTAGAATTACAAGATATTGGTTTAGCTGTAGGCAAAAAACTGGCAGAAAAAGGAGCATTGGAAAGATTTGGCGTGGATTTTGTAGTAGTGGATCAAGGTAATGGTAAATGGGATATCCAAGCTATTGAAATTAATTTACGTAAAGGCGGTACTACTCACCCCTTTATGACTTTAAAGTTATTAACCAATGGGAGCTATGATTTATCCACCGGGTTATTTTACAGTCAGCAAGGAAAACCTAAATATTATGTTGCTACGGACAATTTACAAAAAGACTCCTACCGTGGGCTATTACCCAGTGACTTAATGGATATTATTGCCCATCACCGATTACATTTTGAGAGTGGAACAGAAACAGGAACTGTATTTCATCTGATGGGTTGTATTTCTCAGTTTGGCAAACTAGGTTTAACTAGCATTGGCAATTCCCCTGAACAAGCAGAAGAAATTCATAATCGGGTTATTCATGTGCTTGACCAAGAAACCAATAATGAAATTAATCATTACTCCCTATTCTCTAACTATGCTTTTCCCATAGCTGAGGATAGTTTTGGTTATTAATTCATTTGTTAAGTCGTTTATTAACAATGGGTCTATTCTGAAATATTTAATCTCCCAGTATTCTATACCGTATGTGGAGATACAGTTATATTGGGAGAAATCAATTATAAATACAAATAAATACAGAGTATTAAATACAGAGTATTAGTGACAATTGTGCTGATATTTCATGAAACCTCGAATTATTGTTTGTGGATTAGGTCGAACTGGTTATAAGATCTTTCGTCTACTGAGACAACAGGGCGCCCTAGTTGTTGGTATTCATCGTAGACCCATTGCAGGGGAAACTACAGGAGATGTGATTATTGGAGAGCTATGTGCAGCTTCTACCCTACAAGCAGCAGGAGTTGAACAGGCACATACTCTAGTAATTGCCACAGCTGATGATGGTATAAATTTATCAGTTATGATGCAAGCTCGGGTACTAAATCCTAATATTCGCATTATTAACCGATTTTATAATACTAATTTAGGAGAACGTTTAGATCATACCCTGATAGATCATCTGAGTATGAGTGTTGTAGGTCTAGCAGCACCCGTATTTACCTTTGCTGCTTTAGGAAATAAAGCTATAGGAGAAATTAAATTATTTGATCAAACCTGGCCAATTCATGAGGAATATATTGATGACAATCATCCATGGCAAGGAAAAAAAATTAGTGACCTATGGGAAGAAGAAACACGAATGCTGATTTATTATTTACCAACCACGGGAAAAATGAATTTGGTATCCGCAGTATTATCAGAACAACGTTTAAAAATGGGCGATCGCCTGATTATTGGTATTCAACCACGGGTCAGTTACACACGCAAATCATGGGCTAGGAAAATAATTAAAATCCTCACCAGTATTAGGCATTTTCAGAAGCATGCCCAATCAGTAATTGCCATGGCAATAGTATTATTTATAATCATTTTAATTGCCACACTGACTTATGTATATGCCAAATTAAATATTTCATTTGTGGATGCCTTATATTTTGCTGTAGGGATGATTACAGGTGCGGGTGGTAATGATAAAGTTGTGGAAGCAGCACCAAACAGCATTAAAGTATTCACAATTGTTATGATGTTAGCAGGAGCAGTGGTATTTGGTCTTTGGTATGCCATGTTAACAGATTTTGTCTTAGGAAGTCGTCTGAAACAATTTTGGGATGCAGCGAGAATTCCTCAAAGACACCATTATATTGTTTGTGGTTTAAGTGGGATTGGGATTAAAATTGTGCAGCAATTAAATGCCAGTGGTAATGAAGTAGTAGTAATTGAAACTGATACTCATAATAAATATGTAAGCACAGCTAGGGGAATGGGCATTCCGGTGATATTAGCGGATGCCAGTTTTCGCACAACCTTACAAACTAGTAATATAGATACAGCAAATGCAGTTTTAGCGGTAACTAATAACGATGCAATCAATTTAGAAATTGCCTTAAAAGCTAAAGGTTTAGCCCCGAAAATTCCCGTAGTGGTGAATTATGCTGACCCTGATTTTGCGGGAATGGCCAAACAAGTATTTGGTTTTGAAGCAGTATTAAGTCCTGCAGAATTAGCAGCGCCAGCATTTGCTGCTGCTGCATTGGGGGGAAGAATTATTGGCAATGGTATTATAGGTGATAACTTATGGGTAGCCTTTGCAACATTGATTAGTCCTAATCACCCCTTTTGTGGTCAGTGGGTAAAGGACGTAGCTAGATATGCGGATTTTGTGCCTTTATATGTAGAAACCAATCATCAAACCCTACATGGTTGGGATTTGTTAGAAACTAATTTAAGTGCGGGGGATATTTTATATTTAACAATTCCAGCCAATCGGTTATATCAATTATGGCGTGAAGAACAGGAAATGGTAGGTTAGTGCTCGATAAAAATCCCCATTTCCTCAATACCTTAGCCAAAATCCTGAAACTTTTCCTTTGGGATGTTGGGTTTCGTATTAAACTCAACCTACATTGCTGAATGCCAAGATTGATGTTTATGTCATATAAATTAATGGATTTTGGATGAATTTCAGTAAATTTATGGATTCGATGTTCTTAAATAATATGTTTTAATTGACTTTGAATTTACAATAGATAACTATCTAGAGTCCCCCACATCATCTTACATTTAGCCTACTTACTTGCTGATTTTTATGATTACTCCCTTTTCTTTCAGTTTAGATAGCAATGGTCAGATTTATCCTTTGACGGATGATGTGTTAATTATTTCCAGTACGGGAAGCTTGGTCAGAACGACAGATGAATCAAGACAATTTGCTGTGGTAAAACCGCTTAGCTCAACTGAAATTCTTACCTATCTTAAAATCCTTAAACCCATACTGAACAAAGAATATGGTGTGAGTAAAATCGGTATTTTTGGTTCCTTTGCTCGCAACCAAGCCCAACTTAGCAGTGACATCGATATTGTTGTCGAAATGCAACCTGATATCCTTAAACGAATCCGTATCAAACAATCTCTAGAGGAGTATTTTGGTCGAGAAGTTGATGTTGTTCGCTACTGGCAAGGTATGAATCCTTACCTTAAAGGTCAGATTGATCGGGATGCCCATTATGTATGAGCGTGACTTTACTCTTCAACTTTTGATCCAATTAGACGAAGCAATTCAACGGATTAAGTGGCGTTTTGAGGATATTCAAACTCCAGAAGATTTTACTAGAGATCGCTGTGGTCTTGATCGTTTAGATAGTATTGCGATGATGCTAATTGCGCTAGGAGAAACTGTTAAACGCCTAGATGTTGCATTAGGCAACACTTTGAGTGATCGTTACCCTCAAATTGAGTGGGTTGCTATTAAAGGTATTCGCAATGTTCTTTCTCATAACTATTTTAGTATTGATCCCCAGGAAATTTACAAAATTTGCGCCACTGATCTACATCCTCTGGAGGAAGCCTTAAACAACCTTCGTATCGAGTTAAGTGGGTGAGTGGAATTGAATATAAAATCAACGTAGGTTGGGTTTCGTATTAAACTCAACCTACAGATTAAATAGAGGAGTGATCTCCCGTATGGAGTGCTTCCCAATTGTCTGTGGTTTTATTTAAAAATTAACTAGACCATAATAAGTGAGAATCACATAAATTGTCCCAGCTAAAATCAACAGATTTCCTAATATTCCAAAGCCTGATGATAAGACTAGATAAATTGGATGGTAAGGAGGTTGTTGCCATTTCCATAGATAGCTTAGAGGCGCTTTATTTTGGAAATAACCCAAATTCTCTAGTTGTTGACGATAATACTGATCATAACGGGGAAATTGGCTAAAAGGTAATTCTCCCATACTATGTTGGGCAATTACTCTTCGCCGATGATAGGGAACTGTATAATCACCAAAATTACTTTCATATTCCTCAGTATTGAGCAGTGCATCAATGAAACCTTGTCTTCCTTTTGTTCCCAAAATTATCGACCAAGCCATGGTTTCTTGTTTACCGTAGACGTTTCTTCCCAACACTCTCTGGATACACATTTCTACGAATCGATAATTATTGTTCGTGTCATAGTTCCGTAAACGAAAGGTCTCGGACAACAATAGTCCTCTAATAAAATCTCTGACGCTAATGCTATTGTGTTTTAATTGGGACTCCAGGGTTAACTGACGATTACTCCTCAAAATTTGCTGCTCATTAAAAATTTGCCGATAAGCAGCCCAAATTAACTCATTAACCTCTGGGATAGAAGGACTACCTTCCATGGTGTAAACTGGCGGATTTTCATCTCCAGGAATTTCAAAACTTTTCACTCTTTGGTTTTGACTGGATGGAGAATATTGTAGTAAAGGAATGGTCATGTTTATCCTGTGGAATCATTGTGGAGTTTGTAGAGTTGTTCAGGATTTACACAATTTCTGTTGATTTGTAATCTATATACTATAACTTAATAATATCTCATTTAATCAGATTCTGTATCCAGAATAGCCAATATCTAAACCCAAAGCTACTGCTCCCCACAATGGAGCATCATCTCCTAAAACCGCTCGCACAATCTCGAAATTCACCTCTGGTAAAGCAGTTTGATGGGCTGTTTTTCTCACAATAGTCCAAAAAATATCCCCTGCTTTTGTAACCCCACCCCCCAAGATAAATCTCTGGGGATTCATCAAGTTAGCTACATTGCCAATACCTACTCCTAAAGCCCAAGCTGCTGTATATAAAACCGATTTTGCTAACTCATCTCCATTTGATGCTGCTAAACTGACTATTTGCCCAGTGATTAAATCCAAATTATTACCTACTAACTTTCGTAGTATATCTCCCTGCATATTCTCACTGGAATTGGTCGATTGTTGTGCTACTTTTTCTAATAGTTCCCTCGCATTTTGGGCAATGTAAGGACCCGACGCAAAACGCTCTACGCATCCTCTTTTACCACATAAACATACTGGACCCCTAGGGTCTACTACTACATGACCAATTTCCCCCGCCATCCCTCCTGTACCTTGCCAAAGTTGATTATTTAAAATCCATCCTCCGCCTACTCCTGTACTTATGGTAATATAAAACAAACTGTCGTATCCCTGCCCAGAACCAAACCGATGCTCCCCTATAGCAGCCACGTTCGCATCATTGTCTATACTAACTGGAGCTTTATATTCCTCTTCTAATAGCAGTTTCAACGGAATATTTTCCCAACCAGGTACATGATGAGATAGTCTGACTATTCCCGTTTGTGCATCTACTGGTCCACCAAAACTAACTCCTATAGCATCTGGTCTACGATTATCTAGTACAGCACTGATGAGCGATCGCATAACTTCTACGTCGTTTAATGCGTCCCCATTTTTTGGTGATAATTGACTTTCACGGCGTAACCATTCTCTTGAACCTGCTTCTACAGTACCTGCGGCTAATTTAGTTCCCCCAAAGTCTAGCGCCAATATTAATGTCATACGTTTTTAACTCCTATGCTCACATTATAATCGGAATAATCGGAAATTTTCAATTCCATCGACTATAAGTATTGAGAAAAATTATTAAAAATATGATAAATCTCAACTCTTGCCTTTTGACTATCATTCTGTTATATTCAACAGTTAATTCCCACAGTTCCCACCCTTTGTGACCAATGTCATATAACACTCTGTCAACAATTAGGAATCTTTCTCGATTAAGGGATCACCCATGGTTTATGATTAAGGCCCTACTAATTACGTCTAGACCAGACACGATTTGATTCTAAATTTAGAGGTTATTATTTATAGGATGGGTTAGCGGTAACCCATGGGGGCGCCCAACCTACGTTCATGTTTAATTCCACTCATCCACTTATCCTATTTATCTTTACATAGTTTGGTCTTTTAACGCCAACTTCTTAAGAGAGTTTGTAAATATGTTTAAAAAATATATTTTTTCAATATTAAAGATGTAAAATCAGAGGGAGCATATAAAATGGATTATCAGTGGGATATTGTTAATTTTAGGGGTTAATTTACCAAGTTTATGGAAATCGCCATGATTTACAAAAATAGTAGTTGTCAACACAATTTCTTCAATGACTAACTTAAAAAAATAATTGCCAAAGGTAACATGAAAAATTTTTTTTGCTCGGACTACTCACGACAAATAGGAGAAGAAATAATTGGTAGTGCAACCAACTACCAAACTTATGTTTTAGTGGAATGTCCACCTCCTTGGATATCAGAAGCATTTGGCTCCAAATGGGTGCCTAGTAACCTGCAATTGCTACACAGGGAGTTACAAAGCAAGAAGCTACCAATTAGATTCTTATTGATTGCCAAGGAAGATTCCCATAAAAATCAAGAAACCACATTGCTGATCTATCATAAACCCCAGGGGTTAACAAAAAGTTATATTAAGCGAGAATTTAAGTTGCCGAATATTGATTTAGTAGAGGGAGAAATAAGAAAATGGTTGGCGGGTAAAAACAGTGATTACGAAATACAAAATAAATTTACTAGGGATATTCTTATCTGTACCCATGGGAGTCATGATCAATGTTGTGCTAGGTATGGCAACTCCTTTTATTTTCACGCCCAGAAGACAATTGTGGAGTTGCAATTAGAGGAAGTGAGAATTTGGAGATCTAGTCATATTGGTGGACATCGTTTCGCCCCCACAGCTATAGATTTACCGGAAGCTAGATACTATGGACTATTAGATCAACAGTCCTTACAAGCGATTTTATGTCGTGCTGGAGACATTAAAATTCTAGATAGGATCTATCGTGGGTGGGGTCTTTTACCACCAGTATTACAGGTTTTAGAGAGGGAAATAATTTATATTCAGGGATGGGATTGGTTTAATAACAAAGTGTCAGGAAGAGTGTTAGAACAGAGTATGGACAATAATACAATATTAGCAGAGCTAAGTTATGAAAATTCTGCTGGTTGTTTATATACTCTTCAAGCCAAACTTATCAAAGATACGGTCAAAACCCGAATCCTAAAAACTTCTTGTCATGCAACAGAAGAGTCATTAGTTGTTAAGTATGCTATTGACAACCTCTATGCTAAGTCCACAGAGGTTGTATCTGCGATTTAAATTTTCTACAATTAAAATGCTATGTTACAAGACATAACTCTCCGTCAATTATTAGCCATTAGTTTGGGCGCGATCGCTGGTGCTTTAGCTCGTTATTATTTAACCTTTTGGTTGACGCTGAAATTGGGGACAAATTTTCCCTATGGGACATTCTTTATTAATCTTAGTGGTTGTGCAGCAATGGGGTTTTTTACCGGTTGGATGGGACAAAAAACCATAGTTCCGCAGGAAGTAAGGTTAATGATCTCCACAGGCTTTTTGGGCGCATATACAACTTTTTCTACATATAGTTTAGAGTCCCTAGCCTTAGTTCAGGGGGGAGATTTTTTCAAGGCCGTTTTTTATTGGTTAGGTAGTGCAGTTTTAGGGGTTACTAGCTTATACTTGGGTATAGCATTTGCTCGTTATTTACTGTAGTATGGAATCCGGGACCTTAATGGAAATAGAATAAAGAGAAAATTTCCAGGATGAACTATGGGCGTCTTTGTACTAATTTTTAATGCTGGCACAGATAATGAAGGAATTCATTCCATTTTAGTGGGGAATCGTAATACAATTATGATGTTTGAATCACAAGACGATGCAACTCGTTTCGCCTTGATGTTAGAAGCTCAAGATTTCCCCATGGCTAAAGTTGAGGAGACGGATCAACAGGAGATCGAGGAATTTTGTCAACAGTATGGCTTTGACTGGCAATTTGTACCGCAAGATAGCACTGTTTTGATTACCCCTCCAGAAAAAAATGTGGAGAAAACAGATTGGGAACAGGGTAATTCCAGTGAAAAGACCAAGGAGGAACAACAGGAAATCTCTAGTTCTGAACTAGATAGTATTCGTCGGCGATTGGAAGGGTTATTATAGACAATTTACAATTATGGCGATCGCATCTTTTTTCTCAATACTTTAAATAATGCGATCGCCTGACCTAGGCTAGAAAAAGGGTTTGACTAGGCTCCCACAGACTCTTTGGCAGCATATAACACTTCCGCCGAGATATCTTTAAATCCTCGTTCACGGGCAAATTTTTCCGTATTCCGTTTCACCTTACCTCGGACAAAACCGGGAATCTTATTTAATTCGGCCAACCCGTCTTTTGTCCAATTTAAATCAGATTCTGCAGAAATTCCCTTAGTAATTACCTCCTTAGTATCATGACCACCGAAAATTTCTAACAGGTGATCTTCCATTCCCAGGGTGAAGGAGTTATAAATTAAATCAGTCAGTTGATTTGTCCCTTCATAACCCATAAATGGTTTGTAACCTATAGGAAAGTTTTGTACGTGAATGGGAGCTGCAATAACTCCACAGGGAATATTTAAGCGTTTACCTACGTGGCGTTCCATTTGAGTGCCAAAAATTGCTGCAGGTTCCACCCGGGCGATCGCATCTCCGATGGATCCGTGGTCATCTGTAATGAGAACCTCATCACAATATTCACTAACCTGTGCTTTAAACCAGTCAGCATCGTATTTACAATAAGTGCCCGACCAGACCACATGAATACCCATTTCCCTGGAAAGAATTTTGGTCATTGCTGCTGCGTGGGTACTATCACCGAAAACCACCGCCTTTTTACCGGTTAAATTCTGACAGTCAATAGAGCGAGAAAACCAAGCAGCTTGGGATACATACAGAGTTTGTTCGTTGATGAATTCCTCATAATCAACATTGGCACCTTGTTGATTAATTATTTGTTGAATTTGACGAATACATCTAGCAGTTTCCACCACACCCATAGGAGTAATATCCACATAGGGGGTGGCAAATTCTTCCTGTAAGTAATTAGCAGTTAATAGACCCAATTCCCGATAAGGAACCAAGTTAAACCAGGCCTTTGGCAGATTCTTCAACTCATGGACTGAAGCTCCTTCAGGAATAACTGCATTTACCTCAATACCCAAATCAGCCATTAATTTTTTCAACTCGGTGCAATCATGATTATTATGAAATCCCAAAGTAGAAATACCAATAATATTCACCGACGGTCTTTCAGTTTTACCACTTGGCAATTCCTCTTTTTTCCGAGCTTTTTCTATGTAATATTTAACAATTTGATGTAAAGTTCTGTCCGCTGCTTGTAGCTCATTTACACGATAATGATTAACATCTGCTAACAACACATCCCCTTTAGCATCCATTTGAGCACGGTCTACAAAGTTTTGTAGATCCTCCTGCAAAATACTAGAAGTGCAAGTAGGAGTCAAAACTATTAAATCCGGGTGTTCTTCCGCATCCTTACGAGTGATATTTTCTACTACTTTCTCCTGAGAACCGCGAGCCAAAACATTCCGGTCTACAATGCTAGCTGTAACCGGTGTAAAATCACGTTCTCTGGATAACATAGAACGCATAACATTAAAATAATCATCACCCAAGGGAGCATGCATAATCGCATGAACATTTTTAAAAGAACTAGCTACTCTTAGGGTGCCAATGTGGGCAGGTCCTGCATACATCCAGTAAGCTAATTTCATTCAGTCTTCTCCTGTAACAAGTTAAAGAACCTAAACCAACCTATAATCCAAGCTCAATCGGGTGGTAAGTAGGTACTAGGATCGTTTATTAAATTGGTTCTATTTTCTCAAACTCAAGCTCCAGAAACAAATAAGATTTATTACGATGGAACTGGGTATCCGCTGATAAATCAACGGAGCATCAAAAAATGTAACTAGAATGTAAAATTATTGTTAAAGAATCAAACTTGTATTGGAATCGAAGACAGGAGATCTTGCCATGTTTGGATTTATCAAAAATTTAATTGCGGGCATTTTGAGCTTTATTAGTGGAATATTTGGCAAAAAGGACGAATATTACTTAGAGCTTAAAGAAGAAAATGAACCAACCACAGTAGTACAAGTAGCACCAGTAGTTAAGGTAGAATCGGTTGTAACACCCAAGGTAGAATCGATTCCAGCACCAGCGGCAAAACCGGTGGAAAAACCAGTAGTAGCAAAGGAAACTACCTTTGCACCCCAATACCTGCTCACCCTAACTTCCCGAGCACGTCGTCGTCCTGGTGCCAACATGAGTGGTTTTATGGACATGGCCCGTGAAGCTAAGGTTCCCAGTTAGTAAGCTGGTAGTAAGCTTGGGGTCAACAGTTGAATCTTTGCTGCTATGACCCCACTGCTTCTAATCAGAACGCCTGCACTCAATTTTTCCCATCCACCCCGTCTATAGGTCTAGCCAAAAAGCTATAATACACATTGGCAACCATGAAAACTATATTTCACTTAGCATTTCCCATTGGTGATATTTCTCAAACTAAAGGCTTTTATATTGATGGATTAGGCTGCATAGCTGGTCGAGAAAACCCCCATGCTTTAATCCTTAATCTTTATGGACATCAACTAGTAGCACATATCACTAAAGAACCCTTAACACCTCAAAAGGCCATTTATCCTAGGCATTTTGGTTTAGTGTTTATCCAAGAAGAAGATTGGCAAGAACTCCTAGAACGTGCCAAAACTAAAGAGTTGAATTTTAGAGAAGAACCAAAAAATCGCTTTGTCGGTTCCCCCCTAGAGCACCGAACTTTTTTCTTGGAAGACCCATTCTATAACATCATGGAGTTTAAACATTACCGCTACCCGGAAGCAATCTTCGGTAGTTCTCAATATACAGGTATAGGTGACACTTAGGTGACACTTAATGTGGAGCATTTTTAGGTGGTGGTTAAAGGTTTATCCTGAAATAGGTTAAAATAGGAGCAATAACAGCAAAAAAGGGAACTTGGCATGTTAGCAGAATACCAACGACACACTCAAGAACGGGGAGAATTAGGTATACCCCCATTACCACTAAATGTGGAGCAAACATCTCAACTATGTGAATTACTTAAAAATCCCCCTGCAGGAAAAGAAGAGCTATTATTACATTTATTACGGGACCGCATTCCCCCAGGAGTAGACCAATCAGCTTATATTAAAGCTGGTTTCCTCACCGCTGTTGCTAAACAAGAAATTACCAGTCCTTTAATTTCTCCTCTCACCGCAGTAGAACTGCTGGGAACCATGGTAGGAGGTTATAACGTACAGTCATTAATTAACTTGCTCTCCTCACCAGTAGCTGAAGCTGCAGCAACGGCTCTAAGTAAAATTCTACTTGTATATGACTCATTCAATGATGTATTAGAACTTTCCCAGACTAATTCCTATGCTAAACAGGTCATAGACTCCTGGTCCGCAGGAGAATGGTTCACCTCCCGTCCTACCCTAGCAGACAAAATTACGGTTACGGTTTTCAAGGTTCCAGGAGAAACCAACACTGATGATTTATCACCCGCTACCCACGCCACAACCCGTCCTGATATTCCCCTGCACGCCTTAGCAATGTTGGAAACCAGACAACCAGGAAGCTTGGAAACTATCGCCCAACTTAAACAAACAGGATATCCCATAGCATACGTCGGAGATGTGGTGGGTACAGGTTCATCACGTAAATCGGCAATCAACTCCGTATTATGGCATATAGGCAATGATATTCCCTTTGTTCCTAACAAAAGAGCAGGTGGTTATATTTTAGGCGGTGCGATCGCCCCTATCTTTTTCAACACAGCTGAGGATGCGGGTGCACTACCAATCCAGTGTGATGTTACTCAAATGGAAACGGGTGACATTATTACCATTCACCCTTACCAGGGTGAAATCACCAAAGAGGGAAAAATCATTGCCACCTTCAATTTAAAACCGGACACGATTTTAGATGAAGTTCGCGCTGGTGGAAGAATACCTCTGTTGATTGGACGCACTCTCACGGACAAGACAAGACAAGCATTAGGTTTAGTACCCAGTGATTTATTTATTCGTCCCCAACTACCAAAAGATACGGGTAAGGGCTACACCCTAGCGCAAAAAATGGTTGGTAGAGCTTGTGGTCTCCCAGGTGTGCGACCAGGTACTTCCTGTGAACCAATTATGACCACAGTTGGTTCCCAAGATACTACAGGACCAATGACCAGGGATGAATTGAAGGAACTTGCTTGTTTAGGTTTCAGTGCGGATCTGGTAATGCAAAGTTTTTGCCACACCGCAGCATACCCTAAACCAGTAGATGTGAAAACCCATCAAGAACTACCAGACTTTTTTGCATCCCGTGGAGGTGTAGCTCTTCGTCCAGGAGATGGGATTATTCACTCCTGGTTGAACCGGATGTTATTACCAGACACGGTGGGAACCGGTGGAGACTCCCACACTCGTTTTCCTTTGGGCATATCTTTCCCCGCTGGTTCAGGACTGGTTGCATTTGCAGGTGCTTTGGGTGTAATGCCTTTAGATATGCCTGAATCAGTTTTGGTCAGATTTAAAGGAGAATTACAACCAGGAGTAACTCTGAGGGATATTGTTAATGCTATTCCCTACGTTGCTATCCAGAAGGGACTATTAACCGTAGAGAAGAAGAACAAGAAAAATATCTTCTCCGGTAGAATTATGGAAATTGAAGGATTACCAGATTTAAAAGTCGAGCAGGCTTTTGAATTGACCGACGCTTCAGCAGAACGCTCTTGTGCTGGTTGTACTATTAAACTAAGTGAAGAAACAATTGCTGAATACTTACGTTCCAATATTGCCCTGTTAAAAAATATGGTAGCCAGAGGTTATGGTGATGGGCGCACCATTATGAGACGAGTGGCAAAAATGGAAGCATGGTTGGCTAACCCCATACTTTTGACAGCAGATCCAAATGCAGAATATACAGAAGTGATTGAAATTAATTTAAACGACATCAAGGAACCTATTGTCGCAGCCCCTAACGATCCTGACAATGTTAAGTTATTATCGGCAGTTGCTAATGATCCAGTGCAGGAAGTATTTGTGGGCTCTTGTATGACCAATATTGGACATTATCGCGCCACCGCCAAGGTCTTGGAAGGTGCAGGCCAAGTAAAAGCAAGACTGTGGATAGCACCACCAACCAGAATGGATGAGTATCAATTAAAGCAAGAAAAGGTATATGATGTTTTTGTCAATGCCCATGCCAGAACCGAAGTTCCTGGATGTAGCCTATGTATGGGAAATCAAGCAAGAGTAGAAGATAATACAACTGTATTTTCTACATCAACCCGCAATTTTAATAATCGCATGGGTAATGGTGCACAAGTATATTTGGGTTCGGCAGAGTTGGCAGCAGTTTGTGCTTTATTGGGACGTATTCCCACAGTGGAGGAATATATGTCCGTTGTGGTTGAAAAAATTAACCCCTTTGCCGATAACTTGTATCGCTACTTGAATTTCGATCAAATTACCGGTTTTGAAGATCAAGGTAGGGTCATTAGCAAAGAACAGCAGGCAACTTTGATTTGATGCGGTCACCGACGTTCTACGTCGGTGGTTATTGACAAGATTATTTAAGAGTATTAGTATGTCCTTATACAACTAATCAGAAATACTGATGAATTTTTACGGCAAAAATTTGCCAGGTTTGTTATTATTCATAATAAGTCAAAAGATTCGGTGTATCCGATCAGTAAGTGTGGCCTGCTGGTTTATTCAAAATTATAGATTGTTGATCACAGAGAGTTATGGTTGTAAATTTTGCCCGGACTACTGCTGGTACAGAATACCTAAGACGAGTCTTCCAAAGACTTGATAAACAAAGTTGTCCCCAATTGTTCAACTTCCATGCGCACACGGTATTTTCTGATGGTAAATTGCACCCCCATATACTTATGGAACAGGCGATCGCCATTGGGTTAAAGGGCTTAGCCATTACAGATCATCATAGCGTTGAAGGATATGAAAAAGCAAAAAATTGGCTAGAAGAATGGCAATGCCATCATCCTTTTAGTCCCGCACCCCATCTATGGAGTGGGGTAGAAATTAATGCTGAACTATTGGATGTAGAAGTACACATTTTAAGTTATAGCTTTGAAGTGGAACACCATCGCATGAAACCCTATTTACAGCGAGAAGCAGCTATAGGAGAAGAATATAAGGCATTAAATGTCATTGCGGCTGTTCACGACGCTGGAGGAATAGCTGTGCTTGCCCATCCAGCCCGCTACAAGAAATCGCACTTTGAATTAATACCCAAAGCGGCTGAGTGTGGTATTGATGGAGTAGAATCTTTTTATGCTTACAAAAATCCCACCCCCTGGGAACCGTGTCCTAAACTAACTGCTGAGGTACAAATGTTGGCAGAGGAGTATGGACTAATGAGTACCTGTGGAACAGATACCCATGGATTAAGTTTATTGCAACGTTTGTAATTGAAATTTAGGAAGAAATTGTTAAAATCTGATTTAGAAATTGCCATTGATATAAAAAAATGGTACAAATGGTAGTACAAAAGAAAACCCTGATAAATTAAACACTGGGATATTCTGCAATGATTACAGCAACAGCTAATAGCAAGTTCGACTTTGAAGATGAAAAATTTAATGCCCCACCCTCCCAAGTTCTCCCTTGGTGTCAAATGATCAATCCTCGCTACGGAGAGGACGGGTTGCAAAGTTATGGTTTGGCTATTAAACAAGATAATGCCCAAGCTGTAGGTTTCAAACCGGATGATAATTGGCAAGAGATAGAATACGAATTTGGATCCGGGGATGTGGATACGGTCTACATTACTACCACTCCCAGGTTGGTGATTATCCGTAGGGGACCTTTGTCAGTGCAGGACCGAGAAACAAAAATTAGGTTAGGTACTTTCAAAGACTACAAAGATGATTTTTTAGCTAATAAACTTAAATTTAAAATCTATACTCGCCATCTGATTTTTCTAGTTGGCGAAAATAAAAAGTTTTTACACCATTCACCTTTACAATTGACCCTGAGTGGTGTGTCAGGTGCTAGTTTTGGTAAGAGTTATTCCGAATATCAACAAGGTAAACTCTCGGGAGGTTTTGCAGGAGAACTAGAAAAAGCTTATGCTGGATTTCAAAAGAAATCCTTAGTTTCTAAAGGGTCTTTGTTTCACGCCCATGGGATTTTTTGCCCCATCATTGAGTGTGAAGAAAGAGGTGTGGAACCAAATATTATTCCAGTCGCTTGCACGGTGGATTATAAACATCCTACCCCTTCTACCTTGACTGATTATATGATTGCTTCAGATTCCCCAGAATCCCAAATCATTTGTCGCACTTTTGAGGAACATAAAGAATTCGGTAAGGAAGCAATAAAACCGGAAATTTCTAAGGGAGAAGTTCCCGGTGTTACCAGCTCCTATGTTTACGCTGATGATGAGGATTTTGCCTATCCTCCCTATTAAGTTAATTCCCTTTGTTGACTTTTGAACACGGACGATCGCCAGCTTTTGTCTCTTCCTTGAGCAGTAAGTAGTATAATGTACCGTTAGTACCCGTAACTCCAGCGCGATCGCCTGCTACTTTCCCAGTTCCCATAAAGTAGTCTACTCGACCAGGTCCTTTAATCGCACTACCTGTGTCTTGGTCTAGGACAAATCTGTCCACCCGGCGGTTTTCCATTCTGTTGTTACCCACAACAAAGGGAAAAGAGGTATTAATTAACGCTAATGCGCCTGGGGGCATGAGGGACTTATCTGTAGCAATAGAACGCTCTGCAGTTACGGGAACGCTCAGACTACCTGTAGCTGGATTGCCATTGGTTTCTCTAAAAAACACAAACCTTTCCCAGCGGGGTAAGTAGTTATCCATTTCTAGGGGATTAGCACGGAAATAACTGAGTAATTGTGGCATACTACCACCAGTTAGTTTGCCATCTTTTACCAGTTCCCTACCTATACTCGTCCAAGGATAGTCCGTACCCCCCGCAAAACCTATGGAGGTTCTTGTTCCATTAGTTAGTCTAATTTGGGCAGATCCTTGAATTTGAATGATGTATGGATCCAGGCGATCGCTAAACCAAAGTAGTTCAAGTCCGTTTAATTTGCCCTTATCTCCTTGTAAACCATCTTTCCCCTCTAAGTCAACCCTTTTAGGATGGGGTTTTGTCCACTGTTTAAAATCCGGTGGAACCCTGTATATGGGATATTGATATATAGCTGTGCGTTCCCGACTAGCTACATACTCAGGTTCATAATAAGCAGTAAATTTTACCGTACCATTGCCATCGTTACCTATAGACTGGTAGAAGACGAACTCGCGGTTCACAGCTGCTTGTAACTCTGCTGCTGACCGGGAATTTACAACCAGTTCCCGAAATCGTAATAAACTGCGACGCACCCTGTCTAAACTAATTTCCTTAATTGGATAGTTGGCGTATGCTTGAACAGCTTTATTAGTTTTTAGATAATTTAAACTCAAATCAATAGCATTTAATAAAGCCTGGCGATCGCCATTTTTTCCCCATAGTTGTTCATCCCAACCTAGGCATTTTTGAGAATTGCAGGCGCTTTCTGATGTGATTAGTTGTAGCGGTGGGACAACCGGAGGGGGAGTATTTACCTCTGGAGTATTGATCACAGGAACCTGTATGGGTATTGGTTTTGGACTCGGTGTGTTTTGAGCCACAACTGAAACTGCGGGACTTGCGAGAGTAATTCCCACACCCAAGAAAAAGAAACCAAGAGTTTTGACAATCATTTTTGCTGTGTGTACACCAGGAACAAAGTAATTATTACCAGTACCAATATAGCATTCCTCAGAAGTTGGCATATAATTTCCACAGCTATCCAAAAAGTCTAAATCGTGAGAGTTTGCTTTCAATAGCAACAGTCAAGAATTGCTTAATCTCATCTGCATCAGCAAATTCTGCTATATGCTCCGCACTTAAATCAAAGGGAAATTGTCCCTCTAATTCTGGACGATGGACATGTACGAACATAATTTGTTCCGTTCGCTTGTGTTCAAACGCGTAACCTATTTCTATACAAACATTGGGACTGGGAATTAACTCAGAGAAATCTTTCCCCTCAATGCTAGTAATTGGTGTGGTATCAGCAATGAATAACAGACTTTTACGGATCTTCCGCATAATTGTGCGGTTTAATCTTAAAGGTTTATTTCTTGACCGGGATGATTCTATCAGTGTTAAGGGCACGCGGGACTTACTATTTAGGGTTGTTATGGTTTCCTGTAGGTTCTCCCTGAATAGGTCACTGGACCTTGCATACTCGGTTTGAAAAGAGAAAAAAATAGTTGGTTCTAACTGTGATAACAAACTTTGTTTTGTCAAGTAAATCTCATGACTAATCAAATCAACGTTAGCCACAGAATAACCACCACTACCCTCAATATAAAATTCTATGGAATCACCTTCCAAATAGTGTTTAAACCAGGTTGCTGTTCTTACCTGGTCAGCATCCTCCAAAAAATCAGCCCGCAAACCAGACTTGAGCAAACTCTTCTTACTCAGACGAATGTCTGGAGGTCGTTTTTCCAACTCTGTAATTGGTTCATAATCCCGTATATACCATGCTCTGAGCGCAATTATTGACATAAACCGCTGTTGACATTATTGAAACTCCCTGCGATCGCTAATTATATCACAAAAATAGGAGAAAATCAGTACAAAATTACCATCAGTAAAAAGTTATATCCACACAGCGCAACACCCAACATCTACCGACTTGGTGACTCCCCACTTTTGCTGATCCTATCCAGGGACGTGCCTGCTTTCACCACCTTGAGCTACTAAGGAATGAATACTGGTCACACTACCCCCTGTGTTACTAACTTGAGGGAATACAAGCACTCGCGTTGGGTGTTGTGGTGTTCAGACGAGACAGATTGTAATTCAACAGCGTTTTCAACCTCTTACTACTTTTTGACTCTAACTCTAGCTGTTCGATCTGCCAGGGAAGCCTCTTTTTTGGCTTCAACTATAGAATAACACCTTCAAATTAGAGTTACCAGAGATTTGCCATTTTTGTAACAAAACGTAATATTCTTCAATTTCTCAACCGAATTTGGTTGCGTATACCCATAAGAATTTTCCCGAGATGGTTTTCTCCTGTCTTATCAGCACCACAACCCCAGAAATAATCCACGGGTGAGTTTTCTACTAATGTTTCATCTCCCGTTCCTAACAAAACCTCCTGGATTTCCTGATGGCTGAGAAATTTCTGCCAAACTGCTGTTTTCATCACATCAATTTTAATCAAATTCCAGTCTGGACGTGATTTACGTGTTTCACATCTTCCTAAAGCAGCAGCCATTTCAGGAGTAGGAGCACTGCGAATTAGAGGTATAATGACATTGTCCTGGGTGTGAACAAACTTTTGCGACTGATAATAATGTTCAACAGTTGCCCAGTAAACACCCTCAATTTCAATCGGATGGGGGGAAAAGTTGGAGAAACAGCCATAAGGTTCACAAACTTTGTAAAAATAAATAGTCATTTGAAAATCGCTCCAAGCTGTTATTGACAAGTATTGACACGTAGCATTAATATATTACACCTAATCACACCCATAGCTACTCTCCAAAAAACTGAACTCATTCCCCACGCTTATATTTTGTCAGCTACTTGCTATACCTTCCCCATTCCTGTACAATCTTTCAAAAGTCAGTTGCAAGATGTCTATTAAAAATACGATAGTTATGGGCAATAATACTTGGGAAAAAACAACCTGGGAATGGGAATTATATTTGTTCAATCAGCGAATACAACAATGGTTAGAATACCAATATTCTCAACTTTTTAAAAACATCCCAGAAAATTCAAGATTCTCCATTAGTGAACAAATCCTGCAAATTCTACAAGTATTATTTTGGCTGATATTGGTTTTATTATTGGGTTGGGTAATTTGGCGTTTATGGCAAGAATTTTACCCGGAAATATATACCTGGTGGAAAAACCTCAGTTCCCCCTTTGGTCATCCCTGGGTCCCTGATTCTCCTCCTCAGCTCTCCAGCAATTTCCTATTGGCTAAATCTCAAGAGTTTTACCACCAGGGTGACTATCAAAAAGCCTGTCAGTTCCTATATTTTTCCATGCTCCAACAATTGCACGAAAGAGCGATCGCCCTTCAACAACCAAGTCGCACCGATGGAGAATATTTACAACTACTCCTGGGCACTGTTGCTTCGATTCAACCCTATGAGACTTTAATTACTACTCATGAGCAGTTATGCTTTAGTAACCACAAAGTTTCATCTGAAAATTATCAACACTGTCTTCAGTCCTATCAAGAATTATTCAACTCCCCCTAATTATGCTCCCCCCTAAACGTCGACTTTATCTAAGTGCGATCGCCTTGGTAATGGTGATATTGGTTATTTTCAGCTTTACTCCCAGTCAGAAGATCAAAAATGGTTCTAGTTATAATCGCGGGCCAGAAGGCTATGCTGGTTGGTACGCTTTTATGCAAAATCAAGGGGTAAAGATCCAGCGATGGCAAAAGCCTTTTGTAGAAATTGAGTCAGAAACCAAACCAGTAACCTTGATTCAGGTCAATCCTGAATTAGTGCAGATCAACCCAATTTCGGTACAAGGGAATTTTGAAGCTCAACAAATTAAATGGATAGAACAAGGTAACACATTAGTTATTTTAGGTACCAAACAACCATCAACAGCAGCAGAATTTACTACTTATCAAGAATCACCCTTGGGTAGGGTCAAGATTGACACTAGCAGAAGATATGTTGAACCTACTAGGGAAGAAATTTTATTAGGAGATCGTTTTGGTGCTGTGGTTTGGCAGTGGAAATCTGGTAAAGGAAAAGTAATATTTGCCACTACTATCCATCTCGCTGCCAATGCTTACCAGGATGAGGCCAACTTTAGATACTTAGCAAAATTAGTTACTGATAATAGTGAAAAGGTTCTTATAGATGAATATATTCATGGATATAAAGATATTAATCAAGACACTAATTATCAGAGTAAACAAGGAAATTTATTAGACTACTTCGCCAAGACTCCATTATTTCCAATGCTATTACAATTAAGTGTGGTAGTAATATTATTAATTTGGTCTGGCAATCGTCGTTTTGGTAGAGCTATCAAGTTAGATCTACCCATTACAGAAAACAGTCAGGCTTATATTCAAGCATTAGCAGCAGTTTTACGCAAAGCCCAATCTAGTGATTTTGTTTTACAAATGATTGGTAAAGAAGAGCAGTTGCAACTACAAAAGGTATTAGGAATGGGAAACACACCAGCAAACCAAGAGGATTTAATTAAAACTTGGCAACAACAAACTGGTAAAAGTCCAGCGGAGCTAGAAGAATTACTAAAAGTACAGACCAGCAAACACCGTATTAGTGAAAAGAACCTGTTAAACTGGTTAGCTAAATGGCAAAGTCTACGGAAAAATCAATCCGCTCATCTAAATTTACCTCTAAAACAAAATTAAACACATGAGCATAACACATTCATCCGTAATTAACCTGGGAAAAGAAGTAAACAAGATTATTGTGGGACAATCAGGTTTAATCAAGCAATGTTTAATTGCATTCCTAGCAGGTGGTCACATAATTTTAGAGGGAGTTCCCGGAACTGGAAAAACTTTGCTGGTTAAAGTTTTGGCACAACTGATTCAAGGAGATTTCAAAAGAATTCAACTAACACCAGACGTGTTGCCATCGGATATTACGGGTACGAATATTTTTGATTTAAACACCCGCAACTTCTATTTGAGGAAGGGTCCGGTTTTTACAGAAATTTTACTTGCTGATGAAATTAACCGTACCCCTCCCAAAACCCAAGCTGCATTGCTAGAAGCAATGGAAGAATTACAAGTGACCCTAGATGGTGAAAGTTTGCCATTACCCGATTTATTTTGGGTAGTTGCTACCCAAAACCCCCTAGAATTTCAAGGAACCTATCCCCTACCAGAAGCTCAATTAGATCGGTTTCTATTTAAACTGGTGGTAGATTACCCAGATCAAACAGCAGAAAAACAAATGTTGTTTAATCGTCAATCTGGTTTTACAGGAAAAAGATTAGACATTGCTCATTTAAATCCAGTTACCACTGTAGATAATATACTGCAAGCTAGACAAGCTGTAAAACAGGTGAATGTAGCCGAAGCTATAGTGGACTATATTCTGGAACTAGTGAGTAAGACCCGTAAACATCCCGATTTAGCCCTGGGCGCATCTCCTCGTGCTGCTGGAGCTTGGTTACAAACATCCCAAGCATGCGCTTGGGTTGCTGGTAGAGATTTTGTCACCCCCGATGATGTGAAAGCAGTTGCTGCTCCCCTATTGCGTCACCGTTTGATTTTAAACCCAGAAGCAATGTTAGATGGCTCAAAAATCGATTCGGTCATAACCACTGTAATTAATCAGGTTCCCGTTCCTAGATAGTATGATTCCAGCTAAAAAAGTTTATTTCTTATTGGGTTTAGGAATAGTGATTTCACCCATCTTATCCGTGATTGTGGGTATTAACCAAAGTATTACCCTCACCCTATTATTTGATTTGGTGATCATGGGACTAATGGTAGTTGACTGCTTCAATATCAGAAAAAATCGAGTCAAAATTAGTCGTCAATTACCTCTACGCCTATCTATTGGACGTGACAATTTAGTAATATTGAACGTAGAGTCTGGGAATGTCAATAGTGCTATTCAAATTCGTGATTACTATCCCACAGAATTTCCCGTATCCACATCTAACCTGACAGTTAACCTTCCCCCAAATCATACTCAGGAAGTAAAATATACCATTAGACCCAATCAACGGGGAGAATTTTGGTGGGGAAGTATTCAAGTTCGACAGTTGGGAAATTGGGCTCTAGGGTGGGACAATTGGCAAATTCCCCAAAAAACTATGGTTAAGGTATATCCTGATTTGTTAGGACTCAGATCCCTCGCTATTCGTTTAACCCTACAATCTTCTGGATCTATCACTAAATTGCGTCAACAGGGAATGGGAACGGAATTTGCTGAACTCCGTAATTACTGCATGGGGGATGACCTGCGGTTAATTGATTGGAAAGCCACAGCTAGACGTGCTTATGGAAATATGAGTCCCCTAGTAAGAGTTCTGGATCCAGAACAGGAACAAACTCTGCTTATATTACTAGATCGTGGTAGATTAATGACAGCTAATGTACAAGGGTTAAAACGATATGATTGGGGTTTAAATACTACATTGTCTTTGGCATTAGCAGGATTACATAGGGGCGATCGCGTAGGAGTGGGGCTATTTGACTCCCAGGTGCACACCTGGATACCTCCAGAACGAGGACAAAATCACCTCAATCGACTTATAGACAGACTTACACCCATTGAACCAGTATTAGTGGAGTCTGATTATTTAAATGCCATTACCTACGTAGTGAAACAACAGACCCGTAGATCTCTAGTAGTGTTAATTACTGATTTAGTCGATGTTACTGCTTCCCGTGAACTACTAGTAGCGCTATGTAAACTAGTGCCTCAATATCTACCTTTTTGTGTAACACTCAGGGATCCTGGGATTGATCAAATAGCCCATACTTTTAGTCAAGACTTAACACAGGCTTATAATCGAGCTGTTTCTTTAGACTTAATATCACAAAGAGAAATTGCTTTTGCCCAGTTGAAACAACAGGGGGTTTTAGTGCTGGATGCACCAGCAAATCAAATTTCCGAGCAATTGGTGGAAAGGTACTTACAAATCAAAGCCAAAAATCAGATTTGACCTCTGGAATCACCGCTCCCTAACCAGTGATCATGAAAGGGTATATAGAAATTGCTAATCTAGAAATTACTAATTAGCAATTCAAACAATTCACCTCGACAATCACCTTTAGAATTAATATTCCGTCTAGCTTTCACTCGCCTAATATTATAACCTTGATAAAGGTCATCAAAAAAAGTATTTTCATGATTGAAATTTTTAACATCTGAATTGCTCAAGATAAAATAATGTCCATTGATATGTATTTGATCGCAAAAATTTTTAAGTCTAAGTTGATCTTGGTCATTAAAATTTTCCAAAGAGTAGGATGTAAATGCCGAAGTATCATTAATCGGTTTATAAGGAGGATCCAAATAAAATAAGGTTGGTGCTTGGGCATATCTTATAGTTTCTATAAAATCTCCTTGAAAAATTTTAACATTTTGTAAATGGTAATGGACCGAAATAATATTATCTACATTACAAATTTTAGGTTCTTTATACTTGCCAAAGGGTACATTAAACTTACCTTTTTTATTAACTCGATATAAACCATTAAAACAAGTTTTATTTAAAAACAGCATTAGAGCAGTTTTATTAACTGGAGAAAACTCACTATCCTCTTGATTAAACTCATCTCTTTTGGCTAAGTAAAATTGTTGTTTATTCTCAAGTGAGGTGAGACTATAATAAGTTTTTTCAATTTCTGCAAGCACCAAAACTAATTTCCTGTAATCCTCCTTTATTAGCTTGTAGGTACTTATTAAATTTGAATTAATATCATTGATAATAATGTTATTTATTTGGGGAAAATTTGATAAAATATAAAATAATACTGCCCCCCCACCAACAAATGGCTCAATGTAAGTATAAGTATTATACTTAGATATATGATAACTAATTAGTTTATCAAGTTCATTAATTAATTGAGTCTTACCACCTACCCATTTAAGAAATGGTTTAGGATTTTGTGCAAAAGCTGCATTAAATAAAGACATAAATCTGAGGAATTCCTATAATTTTACTTCGTCCTCTCTGTGGGAAAAAAGTCTCCATCCAAAGTTTGTTCCCAGGAATAAGGACAGGATTCGGGAAAAAGGTCATAAGAAAACCCAGTTTCACGTACAGCTAGGTCTAACCCATTTTGATATGCTGCAAGAAGGACTTCTTTGGTATATGGTTTGAGACTGGGATTCTCTTCCAAAAGGGCTTTTATTTCCCTTCTTTGCTCTCGAACCGTCGCTAACCAGCTATTACCTCTGAATTTTGCTTGATACTCCCATTTGAGCAGATGTCCCAGCAAAACTCCCAAGCGGTTTCTCAGCTCCTTTTTTTCCCTTCTCCCCAAAGCTTCTATCTCCTCCCACAGGTTTGGTAAATCCAAAAATTCCCATTTACCCTCTTTTATAGCTTTAACTTGATGTTGCGTCCATGCATAAAAATCCGTTTCATAAAGACTCATAGTATTCTTCACCTTCCTCTTTCTTCCTATCTCCTAAATTATATCGCTGCAGAATTTTTCCCATCTTTGGTAATCACACTGTCCTATAAAATAGCGATCGCACCGGGTAGGCGATCGCTATGATTTTTCCACCATCATGGTCATTGCTTTGGTTTTAATAGCTTGCGGATTAATCTTTTCACCTAGCTCTTGGTATGAATATATTCCTTCAAAAGCTTCCAGTGCAGCTTTCTTAATAGCAGTATCAAAAGCATCGGTTAAGATTTCCTCTAGCTCCTCTTGGTTAGCATAGAAACCTCCTGTTTTTTTGCGCTTATTGATTTTCTTGATTTCTTTACTGCTATTATAAATTGAAAATTCCCAAGACCGAGTAGTGCGACTTTCCGCTTCTTGTTTGATTAGATGTATTAACAATATTACTGTATAAGCGTAAATCTTGCTTAATTTATCTTCTCGAGACATTTCTTCAAGCTGAGCGACAAGTTCCAAAGCTTGATTATAATCTTGTTCTTTGATTAATTTACTTAACAGTAATAACTCCTCCATAGCCCTATTCTCATAATCCCGTAATAAAGGCTCTGAGCAATCCAAGAATTAAACTCAGGTCATTCAAAAAGTACTCGTTAACATCTACACTGACCACTTTATCAACTAATTGAAGAAACTTCCAATTTGTTCCAGTTGTCACGCTACCATAGACCGCATTAATAGAAGCATTGTGTGACTGGTTAAAGATCTGTGCTGCATACATTTGGGCAATACACTGTCCTAGTCCAGATTGAATATTATCATTTTTGGCTTCCACAATTATAACCGCTGGAGCTTTGATAATCAACTGTGAAGGTGAGCGACTAACCAAAAAGTCACAAAATCCGGTTAATCCCAGCTTATAATCAATGTTAAATTCTCTCCCCGAAAACAAACTGATCTCCGAACCAAGAGTTCTCCTCACCTCAATCAAAATTGGAGCTATAATCATTTCCGATCGCGCCTTTTCTGTCCCAATTTCTAGCGCTAGAGGTAGGTTATATTCCAACGTATCTTTAAGGCGATCGCTAACAGGTTGGGGTTGGACATCTTTAAGTAGGTATGGGCACTCTTGGATGTTTATTCCCAACTGGTCTTCAATTTTGTCTAGAGAAAAATTGCTGTAGGACATGATAAAAACATAGCTTACTCCACCCAATCTACGTTCATCTTATATTGAATTCCACCCACCTACTTACTCTTAGTGGGAAAAAAGTCTTCATCCAAAGTTTGTTCCCATTTTATAGCCTTAGCTTGATGTTGTGGCGTAAAAATCCGTTTCATAAACACTCATAGTATTGTTCACCTTCCTCAAGTTCCGGAAACCAGTTTTCCCTTAG
>Ga0169931_10000412_pt1 | contig 69694 bp, 64 predicted proteins | sample Kivu_15m_20L_FD_129675 | JGI IMG/M metagenome (GOLD analysis project Ga0169931, IMG submission 129675) | Freshwater microbial communities from Lake Kivu, Western Province, Rwanda to study Microbial Dark Matter (Phase II) - Kivu_15m_20L... | ecosystem: Environmental > Aquatic > Freshwater > Lake... | reverse complement strand
CGCAACATCGCTCGTTGTGTGATGTGGAGCCCTGAATGGCCTTTCCGTAACGAGGGAGGCTTCGCTGCCGAGCAATCCTGCTACAGAATGTATTTTAGTAGTTTCCAGTGCTTCATACAAATTTAGTGGTGGTAAAATGGTCGGAAGCCTTCTGGCCAGCATTGTTTTTCCAGCGCCTGGTGGACCAATTAATATAACGTTATGTCCCCCAGCTGCGGCCAGTTCAAGGGCTCTTTTAATATTTTCCTGACCCTTTACATCGTTGAAATCTACAGCATAATGGTGATTGCGTTTTTCAAAAATCGTCCTGGTATCCTGTATTACGGGTGTCAATCCATTCCCTGTCTCGAAAAAATCAACAATTTCCTTTAGATTATGGATGCCATATACATGTATATCCCTGACAATTGCTGCCTCCAGTGCATTTTCGGCAGGTAAGAAAATGGTTTTGAATCCCTCCTTCCTGGCCTGGATTGCCATTGGCAATGCTCCTTTGATAGGCCTTAACTGACCATCAAGCGCCAGTTCTCCCATCATCATTACCTTGTCACAATCAGGTATCTCAATTTGTCCGGTACTTGCAAGTATGCCCAATGCTATGGGTAAATCATACGCTGAACCCTCCTTTCGAATATCTGCAGGGGCAAGATTTACCACCATTTTGATTCGTGGCATTTTATAGCCGATAGACTTTATAGCAGACTCTATCCGCTGAAATCCCTCCTTTACGGCATTGTCAGGTAATCCGACTAAAAAATAAAATTGTTTGCCGGCAGGGGCATTCCCTCCCGCATGTACCTCAACGGTAATAGTCTGTGCTTCAATGCCATATACGGCACTTGCAAAAGTTTTTGATAGCATAGTAGTAGTATTAATGTCATATGTTTTTTTTATAATTCGTCACGCTCTGCGTGACTGGTTTTTTAGGTCATATGGAATCTTTGATGAGTAAAAGAATCATGGTGTTTTGTGTGCCCCTCATGCTCATTTCAGAATTAGTTTTTTTCTATAATATTCGTCTTAAAAAGACAATCTTTTTCGTTATGATTTTTTGGACTCCAGAAACATCAGTAGTCCATCATAAAAACCAACATCTTCACCTTTTTTCATAGCTTTGTTTCTGGCATCCTGAACCTTTTCGATGGCATCTGCAACTTCTCCCCCAAAAACAAAAATCTGACATAAAAATTTCAGCGATTCCTGTTTTTGATTTAGTTTATATGCATCCTCAGCACAATCACAGGCAAATTCCATTAATTTTTTATCCCCAATAAAATTTTTTGAAATATCCATGGCAATCTCTGCCAGTACAGCATCGTCCTTTCCAAATTTTGAAGCTAATGATCTGCATGCAGAAAGATATTGTTTTGTATCCTTAAAGCTACCATAGTACTTCATTTTTGCTCTTAAAACAAAAGCGTCAGCATCCTTTGGAAAACCTTTTTCTGCTTTATCAAGAGTTTGCTTAAAAACATCTTCAGATTCAAATTCTATTGCTTTATCAATACTTAACTGACAGGCCTTCTTGAGCTTTTGCATAAAAATGTCCTCCCCAACCAAAGGTATTATCTTCGCTTTTTCAAGAACCATCTGATCATATAGTCTCGAGTCACTTTCCACTGCAGCCTCAAATAAAAAAATAAGTCTTTCCTCGTTGGATATCTTTGGATTACCATTAAGATATTCATTGGATATTTTTAAACTGGGCTTTCCAGCCATATTCAAAGCCTTTACATATTTCAGCATAAAATCATAATCCCTGTTACCCTGTTCATAGAGTTCAGACATCTCTGCACTTTTATCATTGGATTTTAATACTTCCTTACCAATATTTATCAATGATTCTGCCTGTTGTGCTCCCCTTACTTTCTTTATGACTTTACCATCTCCATCCAGCCAATGCAATGTAGGGTAGGCGCTTACAGGGTATTTATGGCCAAATGTGACTCCATCCTCTTTTTCCATATCCAGTTTCAGATTGATGAAATTATCATTGAAAAATCTGCCCACTTCTTCCTGTGTGAAAACATTTTTTGCCATTTTAATACAAGGTCCGCACCATGTTGCGTAGGAATCAACAAAAAGCAGTTTGTTTTCCTGCTTGGCCTTGGCCATAGCTTCTTTCCAGGTACCTTCGAAAAATTGTATTCCTTGCCCGTAAGTACCCGAACAAATCCAGAAAATTGACAGAACTAAAACCAGCGTTCTCATACGTTGTCTTTTGATTTCATGTGACAAATATAACCTATGTTTCATACCAATACCACCTATTAACAAAATACTAACAGTCAAAGCAATATATACCTATACCTGCTTGTCGGCAAAAAAAATATTGCGCTTCATACCTTCGAACTTAGTTCTTTTAAGCGCACTTCCTTCAAATAACTTTTCAAAAACAGGCTCCGTCATCTCTCTCCACCCGTCCTTTGAAAGCAAGGATAACTCTTCCGCAGATATAAATTCAGGCTCGTTATGCGGTGATGCAAACTTATTCCAGGGACAAACCTGTTGACAAATATCACATCCAAATATCCAGTCCTGAAACTTACCGGAAAATATTTCTGGAATATCTCCCTTCAGTTCAATAGTCAAATAGGATATACATTTTGATGCATCAAGAATGTATCCCTCTTTACTGAATGCTTCTGTCGGACAGGCCTCTATGCACTTTTTACAGGTTCCGCAATAATCTTTCAAAGGAACATCCGGATCAAGCTCAAGATCAATTATTATTTCCGCCAGGAAAAACCAGGATCCGGCTTTTGGATGAATCATCATGGTATTCTTTCCCATCCAGCCTAATCCGGCCCTTTTAGCCCAGTCTCTTTCTAATACAGGTCCCGAATCTACAAAAACTCTGCCTTGCACATTTCCTGAAATTTGCTGAATATACTCAAATAAAATTTTCAGCTTCTTTCTGATGACTTTATGGTAATCCCTGCCATTGGCATAGATGGAAATATTATACGTTTCTTCCTTTTTTTCAACCGGGGGCATATAGTAATTATAGGTTAATGAAATTACCGTTTTTGCTCCTTCAACAAGTTTTCGGGGATCTGTACGTAAGTCAAAGTGTCTTTCCAGATAACTCATTTGACCATGATGATTCTGATTCAACCAACTTTCTAGCCTTCTTGCTTCTGCATTCATTTGCTCAGCCTTTGCAAATCCAATGGAAGAAAATCCAATTTCCTTGGCTTTTTCTTTGATTAATCTGCCCAAACTTGATTTATTGGTCCACATATGATCTACATAAACTACTGATAAATACCAAAATCAAAGAGGGTTGTCGATAATAGTATCAGACAACCCTCTTTGCTGCTTTTGATATGGGATTATTTTTTCATTTCTCCCCCAAATGTAACACCCAAAGTAATTTCGTGTGAACCATTGTTATAGTCCTGAAGAGGATTGGAAGAAGTATTATACGAATAATAGAAATTATACTTGTCTATGTTGGTTCCCAAAAGGAATCCAAGTCTGTTGTCTGCGCCAAGGGTATAACTGACACCACCTATGAGCTTGTCATCAAGAAAACTGGCATTCAAATTCAAATCCAGATGCGTCGGCACATTTGCCAGTTTTTTTAAAATAAATGATGGTCTAAGAACCACATTTGCATTGCTTGCTTTCAATTCATATCCTGCATGAAAAATAAATCCTAATTTTCTGTCAGATGAACCTTCATTTAAGGCATCATTTATTCTGCTGCTCACCAAAGAAGGAAATGACAAGCCGTATGATATTTTATTCATATAGATTCCGTATACCCCGAAAGAAGCATCAAAAAATTCTGCCCCTGACAATGCTGCAACAACCTTAGGGTCGGATACAACATCCGGATCTGTAATAGCACTCAAACCATGTTTGATATATTCACCTGATATACCAAATCCAATCTGATTGACCTCGGATTTTATAGTGTAGCTAAATCCTGCCATAGCTTTTGTGGTTTCCAATAAACCAAAATTATCTCTTAACACATTAATTCCCATCCCCAGCCTCTGAGCTACCGGACCATTATAAGACAATGTTGTAGTGGTTGGAGTTCCGGAAAGGCCTGCCCATTTATTTCTGTAATTCAACATGATCTGATGCTTCATGTTGGCACCAAATGCTCCGCTGTTTATTAATTGTGGATTCAATATAGCCTGTGTATAAATATATCGCTCATCAAAGTATCTTGTCTGCCCATTTATCTGAACTGCAGCAATAATAAACGATAATAGAAAAATATATGGTAAAGTCTTCATAAATGAATGATTTCTTATTAATAATATCCCGTAGGTTTTTTTACTTTAATATTGTTACAGTCCCTTTGAATGTATCTCTCAGACCATTGCCGTAATTGACCTCATACACCCAAATATATGCACCTTCAGGTAATTCCTTATTATCAGCATTAAGACCAAGCCATTGATTATCATAATTTTTCTGAGAATAAACCTCTCTTCCCCATCTGTCAAATACAAATAGTGTTCCCTGTAAATCATCAGCACACTGGATCGTAAATACATCGTTTTGACCATTTCCGTCTGGTGTAAGCACCAGACTTCCTGTGCCGCATTCGCCGGACAATGAGCAAAACTTGATATCAATATTTGGTATGATTAATTTACAGTTGTTCTTATCAGTAATGGTCACTCCATATGTTCCTTTTCCAGCATCTTCTATCTTATTGATGGTTACTGATGATGCTGATCCATTGGCAACCCATTGATAGGTATATGGAGCCGTTCCAGAATTGTTTTCATTTAATGTAATGGAGCCATTGTCTTCTCCACTATCCGTACAGGTAACTACAGTTTCTGCAGTCAGTTTGGAAGGTGCCAGAATTGTCAATGCTGAAGAAGATGCTGTACCCGCTGAATTTGAAAATTCAACAGTATAGGTAGCTGCACACAATGCAGCAAATTCAAAATTACCAGCTGCCGTCAGTGTAGTTGTTTTTACAACCGTAGTTCCATTTTTAAGGTTTATAGTTACCGGCATATTGCCTGCTGTCACTGTTCCCGCAATAGTTGCCGTACAATCTCCAAAACAGGCAACTCCAAAGCCATTAAAGTTGGTAGAAACCCGGACATTGTCAAAAGTTACCATGGGGTTGGTTTTTCTTCCTACAGTAAACGTTTTTACTACGGTACAGCCATTGGCATCTGTCACAGTCACATTATAATTGCCGGGTAAAAGATTTGTTGCAGGGTTGGTATTCTGACTAACATTGGTTGGACCCTGCCATACAATAGTGTAAGGATTTGCACCAGCTGCTGGCGTACCTCCTGAAATAGAAAGTGTTATAGTCCCGTTATCAACTGCGGCATCCGCATCAGTCACATTTCCGTTTGCATCCAATGATGTAGCAGGTTCTGTGATTGTTACAGCCGGTGCAGTAAAGGTTTTTTGAGGAACAGATGAATCTGTAATGGTTACAACATAGGTTCCAGGAGCAACAGCATTGGGATTTAATCCTCCGGGATACTGAATGTTGTATGGTAAACAGCCCCCTGAAGGCGTTACGTTAAGTTTACCATTATTTGTTCCTTTACAAGTCACATTTGTACCTGTTACCGTTGCTGTAAGTGCAGCTATAACATTTTTTATTTCAAAGGTTTGTGTTCCGGTACAACCTTTAGAATCCGTAACGGTAAGGCTATATACCCCAACGTCAAGATTATCCGGATTGGAAATGTTTCCTAAATTAGGGTTCCATGCATATGTATTATACGGTGGATTTCCCCCTGAAATACCCGTAACATTTATAGAGCCTTTTTGTGCTGAGCAGGATATATTTGTTATGCCTGTCCCCGGAATAGTGATTGGGTTAGGCTGTGTTATAGCTTCATTGGATTTTGAACAAAGCACTACACCATTACAAACCAGTTCAAGTGAATAATTGCCTGCCTTCTGAGCTGACAGATCACATTTTGAAAGATCAGCAGATGAATACACTGCAGTTCCTGCACTATTTTTCCAAACACACATACATCCAGTAGAATTAGACGGCCCAACAACCTTTGCCGTTATTGCTCCGTCAGAGCCACCATTGCATGTCACCGGCGTTTTACCCAGGATAGTACATTCTCCTGTCGGACTGCACTCAATGGTAATTGATCCTTTAGTCACCTCAACCGGAAAGATATAACTTGTATTGCCCTGGTAATCACCTGTAATTTCAAGTTTTAATGGGGTCTGATCAAGAATATTGACATCTGATGTCATATCACAGTTACCTGTCAGTTCAAAACAAACCTGATAGATTCTTTGTCCGTTATTTAAAGTAATTACGGAATTATTTCCTGTATTCCAGGTAAGATTTAATGCTGTTCCAGTAAAATTAAAATTACCAGCACTCAAACCCTGTAATCCATACATTCCTGTACTGACATATTTTAACTTGGTCTGATCCCATGTCATGGAATACTGCACACTTCTGATGTTAGTGAAATCTTCTACTTTTACATCGAGGCAAACATTGCTACCCTTAAATCCTGTAGCTTTTGCCACCTGAATTTTGACCGGTGAAGCAGGCAATACATCTCTCACGAGTACTGTTCCTGCTTTTACACAAGTGGCAACGGATACTGTACTTCCATTAACTTCGCCTGACCAGTCCATTGCGGGAGGTGCCACCTTACCCATACATATTCTGGCATTTGTTCCTGCCGGAGCGAGCACTTCAAAACACAATTCAAAAAGCACTGTATTATCCGGTAAGGTGACCGGCATATCCGGTGCATTGTTAAACCAGGAATAACGCATTACATTCCTCATAGAGGGTGGCCTAAAATATAATATTCCATTCAAAGAGACATGATGCTTGATGGTATCAAATTTTAATTGGGTAGTATCCCAGGAAAATGTTCCCAGTCCACCTTGCATATTTTTATAATTTTTTACTTTAAACGGAATACAAATTTTATTTCCTGTCTTCGCCGTAATTGTGTCTCCTGTAAAAATCAAATTCTGAGTATTGGTGCAGGCTACATCCGGACATGGATCAGTTCCGCCACCTCCACCATTACATTTTACCTTAACTGATCCCGGTACTGAAGTGAAATTTGTAACCAGGTTAAAACTTCCATTTACATATTCGATAGATAATGGCACACCAGATTGGGTAACTGGTGAGGTTGTACACGGGGCACCCAGTACATTGAAGTTTATTGAAAATAATCTGGCACCATTAGGAAGTGTTTTTGCCTGTAAACCGGGGTCATTCCAGGAAAAAGTCATTTGGCCTTTTTTCAATGCTGTCCCGTTGGGACCGGAAAACATGCTCTGACTTAGTGCAAGGGTAGTATTCAAATTGGAAACTGATCCGTATTCCAGAATCAATGAATCATAATTAATTGAAAACTGGGCTGAAACCAGACTCGTAAAACCATCGGCCGTAACATCAACAGTAGCCTGTCCGGTACCGGGAGTGTATTCAATATTAGCCAGTTTTATGACTACCTGACTATTAACCTGATTTACAGTTATTAGCATTCCCCAAAAAAGCGTCAGTATGAATTTCCTCATAAGGAATTGATTTTGTTAAAGTAATTAATTGCAAAATTAAGTAAAATATGATTACAGCGGGGAACTAAGTTGTAGATCCATCAATGCGGCAATCAGATTATACAATATCTTTTATGTGCTATAGATAATACAAAAAGTAAGCCAAAATAATTGTGATAGCTTATTTCGTTCATTTATTTTTTATAAAACTTAACCCGTTTTATGCCATTTTTAGTATATGCTAAATAAATAAATCATGATATTTTCTATATTGCATACTTTAATTTATGCTTTATGAACAACAATAAAATAATTTTTTGGTCCATTACAGTAGCTATGGCAGGATTCCTTTTTGGATTTGATACTGTGGTCATTTCCGGAGCTGATCTGGCTTTACAGCAATTATGGCCAAAAGGAGAATTTTTTCACGGAGTTATTATTATGGGTTCTGCACTTTGGGGTACCGTAGTTGGTGCAATGTTTGCCGGATATCCTACAGATAAGCTGGGTCGTAAATTGACCTTGATTATAATTGCATTACTATATTTGATTTCCGCTGTTGGGTCTGCCTATGCCTGGAGTCCTGAGGCCTTTGCATTTTTTAGGTTTATAGGTGGCTTAGGAGTAGGAGCATCGACCATAGCTGCACCTACCTATATTTCTGAAATTTCTCCGGCGCATAGCAGAGGAAGACTTGTTGCGCTATACCAATTTAATATCGTCCTGGGAATTTTACTGGCATTCCTTTCAAACTATGTCCTTAGAGATTATGGAGGAATTATGGGAGAACCGTGGAGAGCAATGATGGGTGCTGAAGCTATACCTGCACTTGTCTATGCTATTATTGTTTTTTTTATTCCTGAAAGCCCCAGATGGCAAATAATTTATAAAAATGACATTGAAAGTGCTGCGCAAACCCTGAGGATCATGGACAAAGAAGCAGACATAGAAAATTTAATTAAAGACATTAAAGAAGACGGAAAATCGAAGATATTAAATGAAAGTATTTTTGATGCCAAATACCGAAAGCCATTATTACTGGCCTTCCTGATTGCGTTTTTCAATCAATTTTCGGGTATTAATGCTTTTTTATATTACGCACCAAGAATTTTTGAAATCGCCGGCCTCGAAAAGAGTGCTGCATTGCTTGGCAGTATTGGAATAGGAATTGCTAATCTGATTTTTACTATGGTAGGGCTTGCCCTTATTGATAAACTCGGAAGAAGACAATTAATGTATATAGGATCTGTAGGTTATATCATTTCACTTACCCTGGTATCCCTTGCGTTTTTCCTAAATTGGCAAGGCTTTTCGGTGCCTTTATTCCTGTTTATTTTTATTTCTGCTCATGCCATAGGACAAGGCTCTGTAATCTGGGTGTTTATTTCTGAGATATTCCCGAATCATCTCAGGGCCAACGGGCAGGCATTCGGATGCTCAGTACACTGGCTACTTGCAGCAATTATTCCTTCGCTTGTACCTGTTCTTTTTTCCACTATCGGGGCAGGAACAGTTTTTTCCGTATTTGCAGGAATGATGGTATTGCAGCTGATTTTTGTTTGGGGAATGATGCCGGAAACCAAAGGAGTAAGCCTGGAAGCTATGCTATCCAGGTTAACCGGCGATAAATCTTGATTTATCCTTTAAACGTTAAATAAGGATATTTTTTGTACTCAGCATAAGAACAGAATTTCGTGGCGCATTGCAATGACTGCTGACATATTTTTAACTGTATACTTTACTGGGCCACACCCTTGGTCATCATTTTTTGAAGAGAAAAAGAAGAGGTTATGGTATTTTTACAATTTCAAGAAAATCTAATCTGGTAAAATCAATGGTATGGCCATTTTGTATAAAATAAAAATCCTGCAGGTGACGGTTTCGAATAACTTGTATTTTACATTAATCTCCTGCTTCACTGTTATTTTTTGGCTTTTTCCACAAAAAAATATTGTTTTGGCACAATCCGGTCAAAATAATATCACCTGGAATAAAGAGCCTAACAGACCCGTCTTTCATTTTAGTCCTGATAGCATGTGGATGAATGATCCAAATGGTATGTTCTATGCTGATGGCACCTACCACTTGTTTTATCAGTATTATCCCAAGGACATTATCTGGGGACCAATGCACTGGGGACACGCTACATCCCGTAATTTAATCAGCTGGCAACACCAGCCGATTGCGCTTTATCCCGATAGTCTGGGTTATATTTTTTCAGGCAGTGCCGTTGTTGATACTAAAAATACCAGCGGTCTCGGTAAAAATGGTGCTCCTCCCATACTGGCATTTTTTACACATCACCATGCTGACAAAGAGAAAACAGGAAGCAATCAATTCCAGTATCAGTCTATGGCATACTCTTTGGACGGAGGAAAGACATTTACAAAATATGCTAAAAATCCGGTTATTCCCAATCCCGGTATCCGTGATTTTAGGGACCCAAAGGTTTTCTGGCACGAACCTGATCAGTCGTGGAAAATGATATTTGCCGCATATGACCATGTTCAAATTTACACTTCTAAAAACCTTACAGAATGGAGTTACTGTGCTTCTTTTGGAAAAAATTTTGGTTGTCATGAAGGTGTTTGGGAATGTCCTGATTTATTCCCATTGGTAGCAGAAAAAACAGGAGAAATCAAATGGGTTATGCTTGTCAGTATCAATCCCGGAGCACCTAACGGAGGTTCCGGAACACAATATTTTGTTGGTGAGTTTGACGGATGTCAATTTAAACCTGAAAACATGGCCTCTCCGGCAGAAAATAACATCAAAGTACAATGGCTGGACTTTGGCACAGACAACTATGCCGGCGTGACCTGGTCCGGCATACCTGATCAGGATGGTAGAAAAATTTTTTTAGGCTGGATGAGTAACTGGCAATACGCTCAGCAAGTTCCTACAAAAACATGGAGAAGTTCAATGACCCTGCCTCGCCAGCTGACATTGGAAAACTTTGAAGAAGAATGGATTGTAAAATCAAATCCTGTGGATGAATTCAATAAGCTTGAATTAGCTCCTGCTCAAACTTTTAAGGATAAGATTATTGGCAATGAATTGCTGCTTCAATCAGGATCTTCCTTAAACAGGTATCAAGTGGAGTTTGAATATCCATTAAATAATAAAGTTTATATCCGGTTGTCAAACACCCTTGGGCAGTATACAGATATTGGATTTGATGGAAAACTTAATAAGTTTTTTATTGACAGAAGATTTTCCGGTATTATAGATTTTAATGAAAATTTTCCGGCTATTCAATACAGTGAAATCCGAAAAAAGTCTGGAAACATAAAAATTGACCTTATCCAGGATGTTTCTGGAATTGAAATGTTTGCGGATGATGGCAAAATTGTAATGTCAGGTTTATATTTTCCGGATAAGCCTTATCATAAAGCTTCTGTATGGAGTACTTCAGCTGATTTAAAGTTGTCGGGCACTATTCGTCTGTTGAAACCTGCAATATTTGAATCCGTTCGATAAATCCTGTCTCAGGTGTAGCATTAAACGCTTTTTGTGTTTTATGTGTTATATAGCGTATTGCTCAAATTAACATTATGGCAAAAAATAAGCATAAGAAGTTTGCGGATATTTTATCTTTTTCGAATGTATATGAAAACTACGACCCAAAAAATCCAAAACTGATTAAAAACAGGGATCAGGAGGTAGCGCTAAAAGGAAAATGGTCAGAAACACATTTTAATAACAATAATCCACTTACACTGGAACTGGCATGCGGTAGAGGAGAGTATACTGTTGCTCTGGCAAAAGCTTTTCCGGAAAAGAATTTTATTGGAGTAGATGTGAAAGGTGCCAGAATCTGGAAAGGTGCAAAACAAGCAATTGACCAGTCACTGGGGAATGCTGCCTTTTTAAGAACAAGAATTGAGCAGTTGCCTTTATTTATTGGAGAAAATGAAGTAAATGAGATTTGGATTACTTTTCCTGATCCATTTCTTCGTGAAAGTAAGGAAAATAAAAGATTAACTTCGTCAGCATTTCTTTCAAGATATAAACCTCTTTTAAAAAAAGATGCCATTATGCACCTGAAAACGGATGATGATACATTATACCAGTTTACGCTGGAAACATTAAAGGATTTTTCCGGCGCAAGGATTTTATACCATAGTAATGACATATATCTGGGAGATCTTCCCTATCCGGAACTTCAATACAAAACTTATTATGAGCATATGCATCTGAAAGCAGGAAAATCAATAAAGTATATTCGTTTTTCAATAAATAATGAAAAATGAAGCAGGAAGAAAAAGTAATTATTGAATTACCTGAAACATGTAAAACAGACATTCGTGCAATAGCTTATGAAGACCTGAAATCATGGGTCATTTCAAATGGAGAATCTGCGTTCAGAGCAAGTCAGATATACAGCTGGTTATGGCAAAAATCCGTAACCGATTTTAGCGAAATGACAAACTTGTCAAAAATATTTCGCGAAAAACTTGACCAGCAATTCGAGATTTTACCCGTAAAACTTGATAAAAAACAAATCAGCGAGGATGGTACCATTAAATTTCGGTTCAGATTGCACGACAACCACCTTATAGAATCAGTTTTAATACCGGTACCTGATGATCAAAGATATACGGTATGTGTTTCTACTCAGGTCGGATGTAGTCTGACCTGTGCATTTTGTGCAACGGGACAGATGAAACGAGTCAGAAATCTAAGTGCTGCAGAAATTTATGATCAGGTAGTTCTGGTCAACAATGCAAGCTTGCTAACCTATGGGCATCCATTAACCAATATAGTATATATGGGCATGGGGGAGCCCTTACTTGCGTATCAGTCTACACTGGATTCAATCAATCTGATTTGCAGTGAAAACGGGCTTAATATGTCTCCAAAACGAATTACTGTCAGTACTGCAGGAATTGCTAAAATGATCAGAAAACTCGCTGATGATGATGTTAAAGTAAATCTTGCCCTTTCACTCCATGCAGCAGATGACGAGAAACGAAATCTTATTATGCCTATCAATGAGCATAACAACCTGGAAGTTTTGATGGAAGCTTTACAATACTTTTACAGAAAAACAAAAAATAAAATCAGCTACGAATATATCGCTTTTAAAGGGTTTAATGATAGCGAAGAAGATGCAAGAAAACTGGCATATTGGTGTAAATCCTTTCCAGTCAAAGTGAATATCATAGAATACAATCCCGTTGATGGTCTGGAATTCCACAAATCTGATTCAGACCAGATTGACAAATTTGCTAAAAAACTCAGACATGCCGATGTAATGGTTACTGTCAGACGAAGCAGGGGAAAAGATATAGATGCAGCTTGCGGTCAACTGGCCAATAAAGATTAATCATTTCGAAAGTAAATACATATGCCAGCAGTATGGTCTGAAGCAATTGTTGTAGAAAGTGACTGGATTAGCCCGCAAGTCAAATTATTAAAATTGGCAGTGAAAGGTATACCGTCTTTTCAATTTATCCCAGGACAGTTTATCACGCTGGATTTGCCTACCGGTCAAAAAAGACTTGACCGCTGGAGAAGCTACAGCATCGCAAGCAGTCCAAATCATTCAAATACATTTGAATTATGTGTAGTTCAATTAGATGGCGGTAAAGGTAGTACCTATTTATGCCAGCAGATTAGGATTGGTGATTCAGTGAACTTTAAAGGACCAGAAGGAAATTTCGTTTTACCCGAAAATAAAGAAAGCTTTCAATTAGTCATGATATGTACAGGAACCGGAATTGCGCCATTCAGATCCATGATCAGACAACTATACAGCCATAATTCACACCAGGGTAAAGTTCATTTGATTTTTGGTACACGATTTGAAAAAGATATATTGTACAGAAATGAATTTGAAATACTCCAGAAACAATATGACTCATTCAGATATGACGTTTGTTTATCAAGGGAAAGTATTGCCGGATTTCATTATGGATATGTACATGAAATTTACCAAAATACATACGGAAAATCCGAAGATAAAACACTTTTTATGTTGTGCGGTTGGTCCGGCATGATTGATCAGTCAGTTGAAATCTTACAGCAAAATATGCGTGTATCTTCAAAAAATATAATGTATGAAAGGTTTGGTTAATCCCTTTTTATAATACCAAAATGTATTAAATGATGTCAATTTTTAAAATATTACATTATTTACAAATGTTTATTCAGGATTATACCATATAATATTTTACATTTTGTCAATAATTAATTATTGTTAAAAATACACTATCTTCGCACCCTGTTTTCTTAATCCACTAAGTAATATGACACCTCTCTTACAGACGCCAAAGCATAAAAAAACAAAAATACTGGCAACTATTGGACCTGCCTCTTCAAGCAGTGAGGTACTACTCAATCTTGTAAAAGCCGGAGTAAATGTCTTCAGACTCAATTTTTCACATGGTTCGCATCAGGATCACCAGGAAGTGATTGACAGGATTGTATCTATAAATAATACCTATAATTTACACGTCGGTATACTGGCAGACCTTCAGGGACCAAAGTTAAGAATCGGAAAAATTGAAAATAACCAGATTGAGATTGCGCCCGGGGATATACTTACTTTTGTAAATGAGCCTTGTATGGGAACAAGGGAAAAAATTTATATGAGTTATGAATTATTTCCCAAAGACGTAAAAGTTGGTGAAAAAGTTCTTGTAGACGATGGTAAAATTGTATTGGAAGTCATAGAAACTAATGGAAAAGACACTGTTAAACTAAAAGTAATTCATGGAAGTGTCCTTTCTTCCAATAAAGGAGTTAACCTTCCTGATACTGCGGTAAGTCAGCCATCTCTAACAGAGAAAGACCTGATAGATCTGGAATATATCCTTACTCAGCCAGTAAACTGGATTGCGCTTTCATTTGTAAGACAAGCCAAGGATGTTACTGATCTGCAAAAAAGAATTGCGGATAAAGGTCATTTTGCCAAAGTGATTGCAAAAATTGAAAAACCTGAAGCTGTAAAGCATATCAAGGAAATTATTAAGGTCACTGATGCCATTATGATAGCGCGGGGAGACCTTGGTGTTGAAATGCCTATTGAACAGCTTCCTGGCATTCAGAAATCTATCATTTCAAGATGTATTCAAAAGGGTAAACCTGTTATAGTGGCCACGCAAATGATGGAAAGTATGATTACAAATCCATCACCAACAAGAGCTGAAGTAACAGATGTCGCCAACGCTGTACTGGATGGCGCAGATGCCGTAATGCTAAGTGGTGAGACCTCTGTGGGTCAACATCCGGTTTTGGTAGTGGAAGCCATGGTACGAATTATCATGCAGGCAGAAAAACAATACGAAATGCAGGGAAAAAGACCAAAGCCAGATGCGGACTCAGATACCTTTCTGTCAGATGTGCTTTGTCTCAATGCCCCAAAAATCGCTGAAGAAGTTGGGGCAAAGGCTATACTCGGCCTTACCGTAAATGGTTACACCGCCTTCATTATTTCAAGTTACAGACCTAAATCTTCTATATTTGTTTTTTCTGATAAACCTTATATGCTCAATACCCTATCTTTAGTATGGGGTGTGACCTGTTATCCTTACGAAAAATTTACCACTACTGACGAAACCATCGAAGATTTAAATAATATACTCAAAGAAGCAGGAGAAATTGTTGTTGGTGATATCGTAATCAACACAGGAAGTATGCCATTGCACAAGCGGTTTAGAACCAATATGTTGAAAATTACTGTAGTAGAATAAATCGGTTGATCAGCCTATGTTTTTTACAAAATACAAAGCATTCAATGTTTATTTCCTGTTTGTTATTCTGGCTTATTTTCTCGCAATAAACTTTCTTCCTGCCTATGAAAAGGTTACCAAACCTTTGATCATGGCCAGTTTACTTGGTTTTTATATATCTGGCAATACAAGACAAAATAATGCATTTCTGCTGGGTATGATTTTCGCCCTGCTCGGTGACGTTTTTTTGTTATTCGAAGGTGATCTGTTTTTTAAAATTGGATTGTTTTCATTTTTACTGATGCAAATTAGCTATGCAAGCGTTTTTATCAGATACAAAGGATCTGTACATAAAAATTTCTGGCTTTTACTGGCTTTACTTATTGTATTTAGTTCATTTTTATTATTTCTGCTGTGGCCCGGACTTGGAATCAATCGATTGGCTGTAAGTATCTATATACTGGCTATTTTGATTATGGTTATAAATGGCTTGAGAATGAATATTCATTCCCCTGTCTATAATGTAGTAAATTTCGGAACACTGAGCTTCCTCTTATCAGATACTATCCTCGCCGTAAATAAGTTTTATGTACCTGTCATTGCATCAGGCTATTTGATTATGATCCCCTATATTGTTGCTCAGTATTGTATTGTAACCGGAATGAAGGAGTTACACTCACAGTCGATACATCGCTGATCGGCTTTCTTTATAAATAACATCATCGGTTAAACAGGTTTTTTTGCGTAATTTTGCGGTACTAAACCTAACCAAATTCCTTTTATGAAAACGACATATATAATTTCTGCTGCTCGTACGCCTATGGGCAGTTTTGGTGGCAGCATTTCCGGTATTGCAGCAACACATCTGGGGTCGGTGGCCATCAAAGGTGCTGCTCAAAAAATTAATCTATCTCCTGATCTTGTTGATGAAGTCTTAATGGGTCAGGTAGTACAGGCCAATTGCGGGCAGGCGCCCGCCAGGCAGGCAGCTCTTTATGCTGGCCTGTCGGCTTCAACTCCCTGTACCACTGTCAATAAAGTATGTGCTTCTGGTATGAAAGCTGTCATGCTTGGCGCACAATCCATACAAAATGGCGACAATCAGCTGATCATAGCTGGCGGGATGGAAAATATGTCTTCCATTCCCTATTACTTGTCTAAAGCAAGATATGGCTATAATTATGGCCATGGAGAATTAACAGATGGCCTTGTCAAGGATGGCCTTACTGACGTTTACCATGGAAATGCAATGGGCTGCTTTGCTGATGCCACGGCAGAAAAATTTCAAATCAGTCGAGAAGCACAGGATAATTTTGCTGTAAATTCCTACAAAAAAAGTGCCCATGCATGGGAAAGCAATTATTTTCATGAAGAAGTGGTTACCGTTGAAATAAAAGACAGAAAGGGAAACATCAGTCTTTTTAAGGAGGATGAAGAATATAAAAATGTATTTTTTGATAAAATACCTAATCTTAAACCTGTTTTTACAAAAGAGGGCACAGTGACGGCAGCAAATGCATCTACTATAAACGATGGTGCTGCAGCTTTGATTCTCGCCAATGAAGAGATTATCTCCCGTAATTCCTGGCAACCCATGGCTAAAATTATTTCTTTTGCCGATGCTGCTCAGGCTCCTGAATGGTTCACCACTGCACCTGTTATCGCAGCACAGAAGGCACTAACTAAAGCAGGTTTGACTATAGGAGATATTGATTTTTTTGAAGTAAATGAAGCTTTTTCCGTTGTGACACTTGCTTTTATGCAGCAACTTGGAATTTCGGACGAAAAAGTAAATATCTGGGGAGGAGCAGTCTCCCTAGGGCATCCTCTGGGGTGCTCAGGTGCAAGAATTGTATGTACGCTCGCACATATATTACGTCGGAATAAAGCCAGATATGGACTTGCCGCAATCTGTAATGGAGGCGGCGGAGCAAGTGCAATCATTATTGAAAATATGCCATAATGCTACAAAAAACAGCATGCTTGTTTGGCGCAACAGGGTTAGTTGGGTCTCAACTGCTCGATAAACTGGAAAAAGAACCTCAATATCGCGAAATAAAGGTTTTTGTCAGACGATTACCCGAAGTATCCTTTTCATCAAAAGTTAAATTCGTGCTGACAGATTTTGATCGCCTGAATGACTTGACAACAGAAATAACCGGAGAAGATGTCTATATAGCCCTAGGCACTACTATGGCTACAGCAGGAAGTAAAAAAGCATTCTGGAAAGTTGATTTTACCTATTGTGCAGAAATAGCTAAAATTGCCGATGCCAATGGAGTAAAGCGGCTTTTATTTGTTTCTGCAGCAGGTGCAAATAAAAATTCACTGATTTATTATTCCCGGGTCAAAGGTCTTATTGAAGCCTACTTAATAAAAAGCGATATTCCGTCAGTGGTTTTATTCAGACCCAATTTTCTGGAAGGAGACAGAATAGAAAAAAGACCATTGGAAATCTTGATGAAAAAAATTAATCAAAGGTTTCCCTGGATATACAGCGGTTTGTTTAAAAAATTTTCACCCATACATGCGGAAGATGTGGCGAATGCCATGATTTATTGCGCTCACAACTCCAGATTTGAGCAGGGCAGATATATCATGGAATCAGAAAGTATGAAATCGACATGAGTAAAATAGCATTTATACACAAAATATAATGATTATTTCTCATGCGAATTCCATATGGCCTTGATAATCAGTCACTCGGAGAGTGACAAGCTAAAATAAAAATATGAAATGAGCATGAGGCGGTCACACAAAACAGGATGATTATTTCTCATGCGAATTCCATATGGCCTTGATAATCAGTCACTCGGAGAGTGACAAGCTAAAATAAAAATATGAAAGGAAATTATAAGACTCAAAAACGCTTAAAAGCAGGTCTTTAAAATTTAAATCCCAAAGAAAACTGAATCGCTGTATGCCGGTCGAAATCATAGGTAAAAATAAATTTGCCGTTTTCATCCAGCGATTTTCTGGAAGGGTCCATACGATTTCTGGTTAAATCAGATAACCCGTAATCATATCTAACTGACCCGTAAAAGCCTTTGGTGAAATAGTAGGAAACTCCACCTGTCAATCCAAAATCAAACCAGTTGAATAACCCTCCGTCAATTTCACTGGTTAGAAACTGATAATAGGCACCACTATTTTTATAAAGCTGTACCGGTTGTTTATCTACTAAAATTGTTGGGCCTGAGATACTTCCTCCCCCTGCAACATCCTTATAGTAGTTATGCTCAAGTGTCTGTCGGAAATATACTTCTTCAGGATGATCCGTACTGGTAAATCTAAGTTGTCCCGCGCCTCTTGGCTGAATCAAAAAATTAGCATATAAACCTGCATTAATTTCAAACTTATCGAACACTGAAAATTGAGCTGTTATCGGTACACTGATATATGCATTGGAAATCTTAAGATTCATCATTGTATTTCCCGTTTCATTTATCACGCTACCTCTGTAGGAAATCCTGTAATAAGATGTGCCCTCGTATGCATATCCGGTGCCATACTGTACATACACCACCTCTCCTTTTACAGAAAAAAATTCGGCAAATTGTTGTGCATAGTTTACCCCAAAATGAAATCCATTGGTAAGTGAGTATTTTTCTGATACCCCGCTTTCAACCGGAGCGGAGAAGGTTGAATAATTTAATCCTGCCCTGATCCCAAATCTCTGAGATAATGTCTCTAAAGGCAAATAAATCATAATCATTAAAAGGATTATTATACTTTGTTTTTTTGAGTAATTTACCTTTGAAATCATTATTTGAAGATTAAAGTTTATGTTTTATACTCATCGCAGCTCCTATAATTCCAGCATCATTGAGCAACTGGGCCGTATCAACGAAAGTTTTAACATCAATATAAGATTTGTATTTGTCAAAATGTTTACTTACGCCTCCACCAATCAGAATAGCTTCAGGACTGAAAAGATGATTTAAATGATTCAGATAAACATTTACTTCAGAACCCCAGGTTTTCCAGCTCAATGCTTTTTTTTCCTTTGCACTATTGGAGGCATACCTTTCAAATATAGATTTTTTATAAAGTAAGTGACCCAACTCTGTATTGGGAATTAACTTCCCATCAAAAAACAATGCTGATCCTATGCCGGTACCCAATGTAATCATAATGACCAGCCCTTTTTTCATATGTTTGCCTTTACCGAATGTCATCTCTGCAATTCCTGCAGCATCAGCATCATTGACAATATTAACCTGTGCAGAAAGTCTTTTGTGCAATTCTTCTTCCAGAGGAAATCCTATAAAAGAGGCATCAATATTGCTTGCCGTCCAGATCGTTCCGTTTTTTACTATGGCAGGAAATCCGATGCCCAATGGTTTACCCTTCCACGAAAATTCTTCAATAAGCTGCTCAAGTACCTGTATAACATTTTCGGGGGTTGCAGGGCTTGGAGTTTTTATCTTCTTTTTGTCACCAATTATAATCCCTTTCTTTAAATCAACAATTCCTCCCTTTATTCCAGTTGCCCCAACATCAATACCTAAAATCTGTTCCATATAATAAGGATTTAAAATACCTGCTGGATTCAGTTTATCGAATAACCGTAATGTCAATAATCCTCACATCATCTACAGGCCTGTCAGCAGGATCTGTTTTTTTCTGAGCTATTTTATCAACAACTTCAAGTCCTTCCACAACCCTTCCGAATACGGTATAATCCATATCTAAAAATGGAGTACCTCCTACTGTGGTGTAGAGATTCCTGTTTTCTTCGGAATATGTAATATTTTTTTGGAATTCCAAACCTTGTAACTGGTTTTCTGGAACAGGCTTTCCGTGAACAATATAAAATTGTGAACCAGAAGACTCTTTCTTAGGATTTACAGCATCTCCCTGTCTTGCTGCGGCAATGGCACCCTTCACATGGACGTGGTTTACTGAAAACTCTGCAGGAACTTTATAATTTGGTCCTCCCATGCCGAGTCTTTTTCCCTGTACAGCGCCTCTGGAATCAGGATCGCCCCCCTGGATCATAAACCCATTGATAACTCTGTGAAAAAGCAAGTCGTTGTAATATCCTGTTTCTGCCAGCTTAATAAAATTATCCCTGTGCAGTGGCGTATCGTCAAACAACTGAATCAACATCGTTCCTTCTGTGGTTTTCATTTCCACAAGACATTTTGAAGATGGTTCAAGATAAATTTCTGTTGAAGTCATATTCTTTCTTTTTTTCCCTTTCGCCGTTAACGTAATTGTATGTTTTCCTGATTGTAAATACCTGAAAACAGGCTCTTTATCTTCCGATTGAAAACCATTTCCAAAATCCCAAAGGTAGTTTTCTGCTTTCTCAGATTTATTAATAAAAGAAACCCTTGCCGGAACTTCCTCGTTTTCAATTCTAAACTCAAATGCCGCTTTAGGACCAGCACATCCAAAAATCAAAAATGTCGATAAAACAATACAAATACTTTTCAGGTACATTATTCTACAATTTTTATCTTCATTTTAATGTCTTTCAAAGGTCTTGATGCCACTCCAATTTGGGTATTGGCAATACTATCAACAACTTCCATGCCTTCCACAACTTCTCCAAAAACGGTATATTTACCGTCAAGATCAGGCGTTCCTCCAACTTTAAGGTACTGATTGATTTGTTCCTGAGTGTAGGTATTTCCAGTCAATTTAATATCCTCTTCCTTAAGTAATCCGCCCTGAACTATATAAAACTGACTGCCAGAAGAAGCCATTTCCGGATTTTCTGCATCTCCTTTTCTAGCTGCTGCAAGTGCCCCCCTGTAATGAAGTGCTTCAATTTCTGCAGGAATGGTGTAATCAGGACCTCCATTACCTAATAATGCTTCTGGCGTTGCATTTTTTGAGTCAGGGTCACCTCCCTGTATAACGAAATTTTTTATTACACGATGAAATAATAAATCATCATAATAACCTTCTTTTATCAATTTTAAAAAATTTTCCTTGTGCTTGGGTGTAGAGTCATAAAGCTTCATTTTTATTGCACCATATTCCGTTTCCACTATGACGAATGTATCCTCCTTTTTGCAGGAAAATAATATCATGGTTATGAAAACAAAAGAGATCAATTGAACGAATTTCATTTTAATTAAGATTTTAAAGTGAACGAATCTGAAATTTTAAAATATGATATGATACATCTTATAAGTAATTGCTCCTGTTCGCTGCTTCCCTTAATCTGGAAAGACTTCTTTTCAACCCAGTGAGGCCAGCCATCCTGGTCCCTGCCTTTAAATTCATAATAACCATCAGGCTCCAGAAGTGTGCATACTGCTATATGAATCAAGTCTTTTTTTTCTTCTTTTGAAAAATGACCTTCGGGCCACCTTCCAAGTTCCTGAATCCCAATTAAGAAAAGTACCGTCTGCAGATCCGGTAAATGATCTTTTTTCATGGCATTTTTAACAAAATGCCTAATTCTTAGCCATTCAAAATCAAGCTCCCAGAACTCCATACTGCTTTGTTACTTCATCAAAACGGCGCAAAGGTAGTAATAAAGTATGAGTTTAAAGGAATATTTTGTGTTGGCCCGGAACATACTGCTAATTGGCAACACAGGAAAGCTTTGATGTGCTTCCTCATATTTGTGATACATAAAAAATCTGAACTCAGCTGATTTAATGTCTATTCTACCATCAACTTAAATCCGACTCCGTGTATATTGTCAAGCTTGATACTAGGATCTTCGCTTAGATATTTTCTCAGTCTGCTGATAAAAACATCCATGCTTCTGCCAAGAAAATAATCATCCTCTCCCCATAATTTTTCTAGTATCAATCCTCTTTTTAAAACGTTGTTTTTATGATCGAGCAGCATTTTTAGCAAGTCGGCTTCCTTTTGGGTAAGGTTCCTGCTTGATTCCCCAATAGATAAGACCAGATTTCTGTAATCAAAGGTATATTTCCCAAGTTTATGAATATCGTTAACAGGAACAGAAACGAATTTCCTTTTCAGGAAAACTTCAATTTTTAATATCAACTCTTCAATGCTAAAAGGTTTGGTGATGTAGTCGTCCGCACCAATCTTCAGCCCATGAATTTTATCTTCCTTCAGAGACTTTGCTGTCAAAAACAAAATGGGAATATTGGGATCTGTTGACCTGATTTTCTGAGCCACTTCAAAGCCATCCATTTTAGGTAACATTACATCGAGAATACATAAATCATACTGGGTTTTATAAAAACTTGAAACAGCCGTCTCGCCATCCAGACAGTGCTCAACTATATAGCCGTTAAGTTCTAAATTGTCTTTGGTTACAAAACTCAAAGTTTCATCGTCCTCAACATACAAAATTCTTGGTTTTTCCTTCATTTTCCTTTATTAGTTCGTCACAAACATTATGACTTGATTATCAATATAAAATGGCTTTCTCTATAAAAAAGGTATTACAAATTTCCAATTTTAAATGTACCCTGCTTTTATGAAGGCTTCAATCTGCCTAAAATACAAATATATTAAGATTTATATTATACTTTACAGCAAGATTTTTCAATACTTAGACAAAATACTCCGGAATATCAATGGTAAATGTAGTTCCATTGTCCGGATCAGAGTCAACGCTCACATACCATCCATGAGCTCTGCAAATATTTTTTACATAAAAAAGACCCAATCCAAAACCTTTTACATCATGTTTGTCTCCTGTAGAAACTCTAAAAAATTTGTCAAACAATCTTTTTTGGTTTTCCTTGTCTATACCATTACCATTATCCGATAAATGTATTTTCAGATGTCCTTCCTGGATTTCGAGACTTACTTTTACGATGACATAATCTCTTCCGGCATATTTGACGGCATTGTCCAGCATATTGCATACGACATTGACAAAGTGGAGCTTATCTGCCATTATGCTGATTTTTTGCTTGAAGGGGAAAAACAGCATTTCTCCCTTGTCAATTTTAACCGCTTCTGCCTGAATAATATTTTCAAGAATGGTATTGAGTTCAATCATTTCCTTTTTAAGTTCTATGCTGTCCTTTTCCAACCGGGCAATATTAAGAACTTTTTCAACCTGATCGTTTAACCTTGTATTTTGCTCCCGGATTATTTGCGTATATTTTTTTAATCTGGGATCTTTTTGCAATCTGGTATCATTAAACAACACATCGGATGCAATTTTTATGGAAGCTATTGGCGTTTTAAACTCATGAGTCATATTATTTATAAAATCGCGCTGTAATTCAGAAAGTCTTTTTTGCTTTAATATTACCCAAATACTATATAAAAAAAATAAAATGGCTAATACCGAAAGTGAAGTAAACAAAATTGTCATGCGCATATTAGCTAATAAAAAACTCTCTCTTGCAGGGAATCTCACCACAAAATAATATACCAGGTCATCAAATTTTGGAAGTTTCTTAATTTTTTTATCCGGGGCTTTATTGCTGGCAAGACTACAATAATTACCATATATTAGCTCCTCATTAAAACAATCATATACAGCATATTCAAAATCCGTTTCCAAAGACTGATTGGAAAATTCTTCAAACAAATATTGCTCAAGAATTCCCGGATCTATAGAGCTATTGATATTTACCGCATAATAATTTGAAGTACGCCTTTGAATAAGATCTGTTTTGGGCAATACCGTATTGTTGTACTTTGACATCCTTTCTGCAACCTGACGAAGAACAATATTGACAGACTGGTCAAATTCCTTGTCCTTCATGTCCCAGGTTTTTATAAGCCAGTAGGACTGAATAAATAGAATTCCTATGATGGAAAATCCACCCAGAACGATAAGTCTTTTTATAAGATAATTTGGCATACACTAACCTGGTGTGTCATGAAGATAACAAAAAGTTTCAGTTTGTGGTTGCAGGAGCTTACTTCACATTATAGGACAAAGCCTGAAGATTTTAAATAACCTCTTTACCATACCTGTCAAAAAGGATCATATGTGTACACACAATTTGTTCAAAAGTTTTTCTTGATTAGATTTAACCAAAACCATTTTGTATCAAAAAAGCGATAAAATATATAAAATAACGAGTAACTTTTATTGTAGATTTAATTGAGTGCTTTATATTGAAAAATACATTTAGAAATTGTTTTTACCTTTGTCATTATGAATTTCTTTCTTTATGTTAAAAATATCGTTGTTTTCCTTACTTCGGTATTTCTGTTTTCTGGAAATTTATTTTCCCAGATAAATAATCCCTTTGAGATAAAATCAAGGCTGGACTCCGTAAGACAAGTGATGATCGAAAACGATCAGGATTCCGTTTCTTCGGGGGTCTCCAGATTATTTTCTGCTGATGCCTTTCAAAAAGAAAATTCCGATGCTAAAAATGAGGTTGTAAATCCTTTTGATGTCAGCCATACCCCATTAAGTAAAACCGTAGGAAAAGTCAAAGTAAAATCAGAAAAACAAGCTGACACCCTTATCAGAAATAGTAGTTTTTTATTCTGGATTTTAATATTTGCACTTGCCTTATTTGCTATTGTAATCAATATCAAATCCAATCTCATCAGATCTGTTTTCAGGGCAGCCTATAACCTCAACCTGCTAAAGTTATTCCAGCGTGAAGAATCAGGTTTTATGTCTGCTTTTGTTTTACTTCTGTATTTAATCTATGTGATTCAATTCGGTTCCTGGATTTTCATAATTTCATCAAGGCAATTTGGATTTGATCAAAATATAAATCTGTGGCTTTTGTTTTTTATTATAATTATAAGTATTTATATAGTTAGACACTTTTTTTTAATTCTTCTTGGATTTATTTATGATATTGAAAAAACTACCTCCCTGTATTCCCTTCAAATTGCACTATTTAATATTATCATCGGTATTATTCTCATTCCTTTTAATTTTCTGATTCATTTTGGTCCGGAAATTCTGCAGGATATCTCTGTTGTCATTAGTATTATCCTGGTAGGATTACTTTACTTTTCGCGCATCGTACTTACCTTTTTTACAGGTGCAGTATTCTTAAGCGATAGATTATTTCAATTTATTGTGTACCTTTGCCTCTTCGAAATTGCACCTATGTGGATTTTGATACAAGAACTCAAGACCTTAACAGTCTGAAACGATAGTCTTTGTATTCTTAAACTAAACATTGTACATGTCGACTAGTGGTAATCTTTCTGCGAGCACTCAAGAATACGTGGAAAAGTATCAAAAAGTAAAAACACTGCTGATTTCCCAGCCTAAGCCTGTTGATAAATCTCCGTATTACGATCTTGAAGAAAAATATGGACTTACCATTGACTGGAGGCCTTTTATCCACGTAGAGGCTGTTACAGAAAAAGAATTCAGAAAAAACAGGATCAATCTCGGAGAGTATAATTGTGTTATTTTCTCCAGTAAAGGTGCCATTGATAATTACTTCCGTCTTTGCGAAGAAACCCGTGTGAAAGTGTCTCAGGAAACAAGATATTTTTGCCTCACGGAAGCTATTGCAAATTACTTGCAAAAGTTTATTCTCTACAGAAAAAGGAAGGTTTTTGTAGGAAAGAGAGTAATAGAAGATCTTGCACATTATTTCAATAAGTACAAAAATGAAAAATACCTGCTTCCATGCTCCAATGTTGGTTCTTCAGAGCTTGTAAGCTATCTCAATAAAATAAAGGTAGATCACACTGAAGTTATAATGTATCATACCGTTTCCAGTGATTTATCTGATTTGAGTGATGTATATTACGACATCCTTGTATTTTTTAGTCCTCAGGGTATAGAATCTCTATTTGAAAATTTTCCTGATTTTAAGCAAAACGATACGCGAATTGCTGTATTTGGAAATACTACCCATAAAGCTGCCATGGAAAAAGGTTTATATGTAAATATCAAGGCTCCCACACCTGAGGTTCCTTCTATGACTATGGCTCTTGAAAACTACATTTCTAAATCCAATGGTAATTCAAAGTCAAAATAAACCCAATACATTAATGCGGGGCTGGATATGAACATTAAGTTTATAGAAGCACTTGAAAATGCATTGAGCAAACCTCTGCCAGGAGTACAGTCCCAGTTGAAAATGGCTTCGTCCGCATTTGCAGATAAATACCTGACTATACCGGAATCATATAAAACTGCCTGTGTGCTCATTTTACTCTTTCCTAAAAATAATGACTGGCACCTGGTACTTATGGAAAGAGCTCAAAGGGATGATAAAGACAAACATTCAGGTCAGATTAGTTTTCCCGGAGGAAAACTGGAACCTGGTGACCGCACTTATGAAGAATGTGCTCTGCGAGAAACTTTCGAAGAAATTGGGGTTCTTCCAGGCAGTATTGGATTACTTGGCAGCCTCTCGCCACTTTATGTCCATGTAAGTAATTTTTTAGTACACCCATTTGTGGGTTTTACTTCAGAATACCCACGGTTTAACTTACATCCGGAAGAAGTAAGTGGTATTATTGAAGTGCCTGTGATGCACTTTATACATGATAACCATAAAATCTTGGTAGATATTTCGATAAGAGATAGTATACTACCCGAAATTCCGGCTTATTCACTTGAAAATAAATATTTGTGGGGGGCTACAGCAATGATGATGTCTGAGTTTGAAGACATTGTCAAAAATATCGCTTGATAATGCTCCATAATATATTCTGACATTATGTTTCTTAGCAAGAATTATTATTAAAATTGAATAAATAATTGATACTATTTATCCTTTAATATTTTACTTATCCCGTAACTTTGGATGAAATTGGAATGAAATGAGCATGAGGCGATCACACAAAACATCATGATTATTTCTCATGCGAATTCCATATAACCTTAAAAACCCAGTCACACAGAGCGTGACAAACTATAAATAAACATATAAAATGACGGAAATTAGATTTGGTACAGACGGCTGGAGAGCAATTATTGCAAAAGACTACACCATTGAAAATGTAGAACGCATTGCAGAAGGAACCGCACAATGGATGCTGAAAAGAGGTATGAAAAATGCAGTTATCGGATATGACTGCAGATTTGGCGGTGTCATGTTTGCAGAAACAGTCGCCAGTGTTTTTGGCAATTATGGAATAAAAACCATTCTTTCAAATTCTTTCGTCTCAACACCAATGGTTTCGTTGGCCGTCGTAAAAACACATAGCGATCTTGGTATAGTTATTACTGCTTCTCACAATCCTCCTATGTATAATGGCTATAAGCTTAAATCTTCTTATGGTGGCCCTACAGGGCCAGGAGATATTTCAGAGGTGGAATCTTTAATTCCTGCTACCGCTCTTTCTTCTTTCCCTTCTGTAAAGGAACTGGAGAACGATGGTTTGCTCGAATATGCAGATTTGGAAAAAATGTACCTTGATCACGTAAAGGAAAACTTTGATCTTGATTTAATTGAAAAGTCGGGAATCATCCTGGCATACGATGGTATGTATGGAGCTGGTCAGAGCGCTGCTAAAAAGATTTTTAAAAATGCCCATTTCCTTCACTGTGACTTTAATCCCTCCTTTGAAGGTGTACCACCGGAGCCTATTTTGCGAAATCTGAGTAAACTCCAATCTTTAATTCAACACAATCCTGATATAAATCTGGGCCTTGCCAATGATGGCGATGCAGACAGGATTGGTCTTTTTGATGATCAGGGCAACTTTATAGACTCGCATCACATATTATTATTACTACTTCATTATTTTTATTCTTATAAAAATCTGCGTGGGAAAGTTGTTGTAACTTTTTCTGTGACAGATAAAATGCAAAAATTAGCCCGGCATTTCGGACTGGATGTGGAAGTAACTAAAATTGGCTTCAAATATATCGCCGAAATCATGACCAAAGAAGATATTTTAGTTGGTGGCGAAGAAAGCGGTGGGCTCGCTGTTAAAGGACACATTCCTGAAAGAGATGGTATTTGGATAGGGCTTGTAATCATGGAGTTTATGGCATATACCGGTAAGTCGCTGAATGTCCTTATTCAGGATATCTACGATTTGGTAGGGCCTTTTTATTGCGACAGGGACGATCTTCACTTAACCAATGACCAAAAAGATGATATTATTCAAAAATGTCAGCAAGGATATTTTAGAAAAATAGGCTCCAGGGATATTTTGCGTACAGATGATCTGGATGGGTTTAAGTACTACGTCTCTGATGATGAATTTGTAATGTTGAGGGCCAGTGGAACGGAACCCGTACTGCGGGTGTATGGCCAGGCGCCGGATCTGAACTCTGTCAGAAAATTAATAGACGAAACCAAGCAAATGCTTCTTAATTCCTGATTTTTAGGTTTTTCGAACTATATCAAAAGTTCCTTTTGCCAATTCACGTTTATTAAGTTTTTGATCCAGTTTCTGTTTGTTTTTATTTTTTAGCCAATTGTAACGTCCAGTTATAATTATCGGACTTTATAAAAACTGATTTGTCCGGAATCACTTTTTGTCGGTGTAATATTTCCCTGATGCCTTTTTTGCCTCCAAAATCTCCGCGAAACCAAAAAAAAATGGATGATATAGTTGCCGTATTTGTTTTTTCGTCATATTCAGTTTGCTGGACAAAAAATGCTTCGGCTTCTTGCAACTGCTGCTGAAGTGTATTCAAATGATAGATTCGGACAGGGGGGCAGGACTTGGCACCACAGTTTAATGCAAAGTGTATACGATAATCCGGTTTATTAACCCGTAATGATTTTTCAAGAGCAGGCGGAAAACATTTTTTAAAATAACCCATACCGTAAGGGTGTTGAGATTTTCTTAAAATTCCATGTTCAATATCTGCAAAACTTAGCAGGTCACCTGCAATTAATATACTTTTTGCATTAAAAAACTCGTTTTTTTCTTCATATCTCCCGGGGGCGTCACTTAATTGCACCTGAATGTTTGCATTATAAATATTTAACCAGAAAACCATCCTTTTTTCATCATCGTTAAGCTGTAATCGAATGTCACTCCATTTGGCATTAGCCAATATTTTTTGATATTGGGCGACATCTTCCTGGTTCATTAAACTTTCCATCATTTTTTCTGAGAGTTCAATGTAGCTTACGGGCATTGAATTTGATTGATTTACAACATAAATCATAAAAGGTATAATCATAAATTTTATCATAATCTTCTTTTTGCACTTAACCCTATACCGTTCAAACAGATCAATAAGATTATTTGGTGTACTATTTTTTTAGTATATTCTATTGTAATTGACTGGTTAAAATATCCTTAGGATCCCTTGTTGGTAAAATATTCATTGTTTTTGTGCAACCAGAAAACTTAAATACCTGTCATCATGTGGTTTGCAAATACTTAAATTACAAAATAAAAATCATTATATGATGTACAACAAACTTAATTTATTGTGATAAAAAATTCATAAAACACTGATTTACATCCATTTACTTTTAGAAGATTCGACCTTAAATAAAATCTGATTCATCAATGCAGTAGCTTCATGTTTTAAAATATACGGGATTTTTACTGTGCCTGATGCCGTAAAACAGAATAAAGTCGCAAGATTATGCTTTCTTTGATATGGAGACTGGTTTAGCCGCACACCCTGTATTTTATACACGGGCAGTAAGGTAGTTTTACTTCCCCAGGCTCCTCCGCTGAGATAAAGCACGTCTAAATGCAGGGCATAGGAAAGTTTCTTATATTGCAAATACCTTGAAATCAATAGTATCATTAGTACAAATAAAGAAATTATGGAATACTGCCATTCAGAAAGGTATACCAATAAACCTGAAATGATTAAGCCAATTATACTTATTATGGTAGCAAATCGTTCAAAATATTTCTTACTGACCTTTTTAGGATATATTTCGTCCAGCGTAAATCCGGGATACAACTTTTGCATGACAAGATAAACCTCCTGAATAGAAACCCCCGGGACTCTTATAGTTTCTGCCTGATTTATTTGTTCGCTGGATGCCTGTTTTAGCGTAAGATCAACATATTTCAATTGTTTTTTAAGCAAATTGTCGGTCCAAAGAATGATTTGTATTTTTTGATCTGATGCAGCAAGCTCCCTTCTGGTAAAAAGACCGGAAATTATTTTGAAGCCTTTATCGGACCTTATAAACCGCAAATTAAAATATTTGAATGTAGTTCGAAACATAGAAATCAGTACTGAAATACTCAGGAAAAATATGGTGGCGAACAGCAATATTTCAACAGAAAAATCTTTTTTGGGAATTTTACCCTGATATTCTTCAATGGCTACTCCTGCTTCCTGAAGTTTTTCAAAAATCCAGAAAAAAAACAACATGATTAAACCCACAGATCTGAGGTGATTCTGTGACAAACCAACTTTCATAAGCCTTCCGGGAGGTAACGTAAAAATATTGGTTTCCTGTTGTTCCGGCCGTATTTGCTGCTGTTCTTCAGTCAACGGCATGTCGTCGGATTTTTGTTCCAATATCAAATTGCGCAAGGCGTTTGCCTTACTTTTACTTAGCGCATAAAATTCAAATTCTGTTTGATCACTTCCTGCTGTATCCATTTTCAAACTGACAACATCAAACATGGAGTGAATCAGGTTTTGTTCAAAATTTATAGTTTGGATACGCTCAAAAGGTATGTTGATGCTTTTTCTGGAAAAAACGCCTTTTCTCAATTGAAGAGCCCCGTCCTGAACAAAAAAATAGGTGTAAAAATAATTAATCAGTGATATAATCATCACCAATATAGCAAGAACGATCATACCCGCAAGAAAATAACTTTCTTCGTCCTCCGGATCTGATTTTCCAAGAAATACTACAATTATTATGGGCCAGATCCTCGAAAAAATTATCCTGACCGTTTTAAAAATAATAATTAAAATGGCAACATAGGATTGTCTTGAAGGATTAGAAAAATCAAACTGATTATGCATCCAATGTCGTTTTTCGGAGAATGACTTCTTTTATCTTATGGGCAACTTCCGGGTTTAATCCTGGCAGATTAAGGTCGCTTTGACTACCTCCGGCAGTATATACAGTCAATTCTGCCAGATCAAACAATCTGTCCAAAGGACCCTGGTTAATCTCACAATGCTGAACTCTGTTGAATGAAACCGCAGTGACGGATCTGAAAAAGATTCCTGTTCGATACAAAATATCATTTTCCCTGAGGACATACCCCTGCCAGCGCCAGCTGAAGTAGCTTAAAACTATTGCTACAACAAATGCAATTACCCAGCTTACTAAAAATGAAAACATATATACTGGCTTCAGGAGTAGGTTTTCTATCAGTCCTCCTGCAAAGTATATCACAAGAAGGATAATAAAAATCAGGGAGGTGCTTAAAACACTTAAATCCCGGTAACTTTTTTCAACATGCTGATATACTGGAGCTTCTACATCAGGTAGGTTACTAATTGAAAGTTCCGGGTTTTCAAATTCTGTTTCTTCCATATATAAGAAGGTTGCTTTTTACTAAAACGAACCAAACGTCCAAGTGTTGAGTTTAAAGGTCAATACTCTGCATTTAATTCGTAACTATATATCCAAATAATACAAAATACAAGATAATCTTTGATTTTTTCTTATTACATTAGCTCCACAATTTTTTTATATGGTTATTGGGATAATCAAAGAAAGCAATTTCAGGCGCGTTTCCATAGTTCCGGCATCTTCAAAAAAGCTTCAGAATATGGGTTTGGAAGGCTGGATCGAATCCGGCGCCGGCATTACTTCCGGCTTCAGGGATGATGATTATAGTGGAAATAATTTCAAAGTCACCAACAGACAGGAAGTTTTAAGTCATGCAGATATTGTGGTTAGTATTTCGCCACTTCCTGCAGATGACCTGGCAAAGCTTAAGAAGAACTCCCTGGTGATATCGATGTATGCTCCATATCAGGATGAAAAAGTGACAGAATCTCTCAAATCATATCCACAGAATTTTGTAAGTATGGATATGATACCGCGGACCACACTTGCTCAATCTATGGACATTCTTTCGTCAATGGCCTCTTTAGCTGGTTATAAAGCGGTGATAAAGGCCGCTGAGCATTATCTGCATATGTTTCCGATGATGATGACGGCAGCAGGAACCATTCCTCCTACAAGAGTGATGGTTTTAGGTGCGGGAGTGGCAGGATTACAGGCCATTGCTACCGCTAAAAGACTGGGTGCCATTGTGGAAGCTTTTGATACGCGTGCTGCAGCCAAAGAAGAAGTCATGAGCCTCGGCGCAACATTTGTTGAAGTAGAAGGTGCTGCTGACGACCGGGGGGCTGGAGGATATGCTGTACAGCAATCTGAGGAGTATTTACAAAAGCAGAGAGCTTTGGTACAGGAAAAAGCTTTGAAATCAAATATTATTATTGCCACAGCTCAGGTCCGGGGTCGTAAAGCACCCTTACTGATCACGGATGACACCATATTACAGATGAAGCCGGGATCAGTTATTGTTGACCTTGCTGCCTCTACAGGGGGCAATTGCGCCTTTACTGAAAACAATCAGATTATTGTTAAAAATGGTGTTACTATCATCGGAAACTCTGATCTGGCTGATGAATTGTGCGGTGTGGCCAGTACTCTGTTTTCCAATAACATTATTAACTTTCTTCAAATTGCTGTAAAAGACGGACAATTGTCGCTCAATGAAGAAAATGAAATCATTCGGTCTGCATTAATTTCAAAAGCGCTTTAACATGGAAACCTTATTAAATTTAGTAACAGAGCACAGGGATTTTATCTTCCTGATCATACTGATGATTATACTTGGATTTGAAGTTATTTCCAACGTACCTGCCGTACTTCATACTCCACTAATGAGCGGAGCAAATGCTATACACGGTGTCGTTATTGTTGGGGCAATTATAGTCATGGGACAGGCAGAAAGTGATGATTATCTGGCCCTTTCACTTGGTTTCTTATCTGTTATTCTGGGTACCTTAAATGTTGTTGGAGGTTTTGTGGTTACGGACAGAATGCTGGAAATGTTTAAAAGGAAGAAAAAAAATTGATTGTAATCTGATTTGCTTGAACCTGAATCCAATAATTTATGTCAAACGGACTTTTATCTCTTAGCTATCTGATAGGAAGTGTTTCCTTTATTATCGGTCTCAAGATGCTTTCCCACCCGGATAGCGCAAGAAAAGGAAATTTATATGCTGCTGCCGGTATGACACTGGCTATTCTAGCCACTATTTTTCTGTATAAAGATGAGGCCGGTCAGACATTAGGCAATCATTTTTGGATTTTTGGAGGTTTATTTATCGGAACTGTTGTCGGTACTTTGGCCGCTAAGAAGGTACAAATGACTGCCATGCCACAGATGGTCAGCCTGTTTAATGGCATGGGAGGGGCCTGTGCCGCCATAATTTCCATCGTGGAATTCAATCACTTAATGCATGAAGAAATATCAATTAATGATGAACCGGTATTAACACTGACAATTATTGCAGGGCTGGTTATTGGAACGGTTTCCTTTACAGGCAGTATGATTGCGTTTGGCAAATTAAACGGCAATATTAATGATCGAACATTGCCTCTGCAACAGGTATTAAATATTGCACTTCTTATTATCATTGTAGTTATGATGTCTGATATGGTCATTGGCTTTTCAGGTATAGAAAGTGCTCAGATGATGCACTTATTATTATTCGTTTCTGCCCTTTACGGAATTTTATTTGTCATGCCTATTGGCGGTGCAGATATGCCTGTCGTGATTTCTTTGTTAAACTCATTTACTGGTATAGCTGCAGCATTTGGGGGCTTTTTATATGACAATAGTGTCATGCTTACCGGAGGTATTTTAGTTGGAAGTGCCGGAACCGTACTTACTGTTCTGATGTGTAATGCTATGAACAGATCATTACTCAATGTTATTGTGGGATCTTTTGGCGGTCAGAAAACGGGCGGAGGAAGTGGAAGTGATATCGGTGGTACGTATAAGGAAATTTCTGTAAGTGACGCTGCTGTATTGATGATGTATTCAAAAAAAGTAATTATCGTCCCGGGCTATGGTCTTGCCGTTGCTCAGGCCCAGCATGTTTGTCATGAACTGGAAAAAGTACTTGACAGTAATGGCGTAGACGTAAAATATGCTATACATCCTGTTGCCGGAAGAATGCCGGGTCATATGAATGTATTACTTGCTGAAGCCGACGTTTCATATGATAAGCTCAAGGATATGGAAGAAATTAATCCTGAATTTTCTTCAACAGATGTAGTTCTTGTCCTCGGCGCCAATGATGTTGTAAATCCTGCTGCAAAATCTGATCCTGCTTCTCCTATATATGGTATGCCAATACTTGACGTTGAAGATGCTGCCCATGTTATTGTCAATAAGCGGAGTATGAAACCGGGATATGCCGGTATAGAGAACGCTTTGTTTTTCAGACCTAAAACTTCAATGCTTTTTGGTGATGCCAAAGATGCGCTTACCAGATTAGTTTCAGAAATTAAAAGTATGGGGTAAGTCCAACTTGAATATTTCAATAAATAACTGGATTTTATTCGTTTCCTAAACCTGCCTTACCTTGAATACCTCCGGTATGCAGCCAAACGATTGTGGAATCCTTCGGAAAAAAGTTTTTTAATAAAAGGTCAAAAAACCCAAACAACGCTTTGCCATTGTACACGTGATCAATTTCAATGCCTGTTTCTTTCTCTTTTGCTGCAATAAATGATAATAATTCAGGCGTATATCTGGCGTAGCCCCCAAAGTGATATGCTGTATTAAAGATGAGTTGTGATGATTTGTCCTTTCCTGCATTATTTATAATCTCCTCTTTCAGGTAATCCGTTTTCAAAACCGAAAAGGATAAGATACGCAAACTGGCCGGAGCCTCTTTTAAAAGTCCTTCTGCAGTTGTTCCGGTTCCTGATGCGCAAAAAATAAAATCAGGTGGCCTGCCTAACTGCAAATTCAGCTCCGAAACAATTTCTCCTACTCCCGTTAAGGCACGTAGGTTAGCACCACCTTCAGGAATAATCATTGCCCCTGGAAACTTTTTTATAATTTTTAAAACTTCAGGAGATTTCTCTTTCAACCTGTATACACTCCGGGGTACAAAAAAAAGCTTCATTCCTTTTTCCAAACACCAGCTTAATGTTGGGTTTCTCGGGTCAAGGCCATCTCCACGAACTATTCCAATACTTTGTATACCAATATCATTGCATATTCCGGCAATAGCATGCAAGTGATTGGAAAAAGCACCACCAAAAGTAATAATAGTCTTTATATCGTTTTGTAGGGCATATTCAAGGTTATATTTTGATTTCCGGTATTTATTGCCGGAAAGGACAGGATGAATGAGGTCGTCTCTTTTTACAAAGAGGTTAATATTTTTCTCCCGACATAATGGCAAATCAAGGTGTTGTAACGGGCTTGGAACAAGAACTCCTATGCCTTTGTCAATCATTGCATCAGAATATTTTGACACTGCTAAAATCAGAGGTGTCTCTCTGCATGGTAACTACTCCTGACCAGGGGGCCGCTTTCTACAAAACTAAAACCCCTCGTTAAGCCCTGCTCTTTATATTCAGCAAACAAATCAGGGTGAATATATTCAGCCACGGCAAGGTGCATTTTGGTAGGTTGCAAATATTGTCCGATAGTAAGAACATCACATCCATGAGCTCTAAGGTCATCCATAATCTTCAATACCTCTTCTCGTTTTTCTCCCAATCCAACCATAATACCTGATTTTGTCCTTTTCCCAAAATCCTTCGTCCTTTTGATTTGCTCAAGACTTCTTTCATATTTTGCCTGCGGCCTTACTTTGCGATACAGGCTTTCCACCGTTTCCATATTGTGTGAAACAACTTCCTGACCACCACTAATCATTTTTTCAAGAGCTTCCCAATTTGCTTTAACATCAGGAATAAGGGTTTCAATGGTTGTTTCCGGAGACATTTCCTTTACATTTAGCACCGTCCTGTACCAGATTTCAGCACCTCTGTCCTTGAGTTCATCACGATTTACCGATGTGATTACCGCATGTTTTACTTTCATTAAAAAAATGGCTTCCGCAACTCTTCGTGGTTCATCTTCATCATACTCATTTGGCCTTCCGGTCTTCACAGCACAAAAAGAACAGCTTCTAGTGCAAACGTTACCCAGAATCATAAAAGTCGCAGTACCTGCTCCCCAGCATTCTCCCATATTTGGGCAATTGCCACTTTGACAAATGGTATGAAGTTTATATTCATCAACGAGCGTTCTGACACGCCTGTAATCTTCGCCTATAGGTAATTTAACCCTAAGCCATGAAGGCTTTTTTTCACGTCCCGACTCCGTCAATTCCGAAATTATTGGCAATTCTACCATATCTATTTACATGAAATTTGTTAATATTTTCTTCTACCCAGCTCAACTGCAGCATATACGTTTAAAAAAAATGCTGTATTGCTAACCTGCGGAGTTTCTACCATAATAGGTAACTTTCTTATAAAAAGGTCGCCCATAATACCGATTTCTACTGATTTGGCAAATCCTTCAAATGCCCCTGGCGAAACAAAAAAGCCAAATTTGGCCTGCGCTCCAGGCATAATTGAAATTTGATTCCATCCCCTGTTAAATGATCCTCCTCCAAACACTGCATTATAATCTAAAAATTTAGACGCATTATCTGTTGTATATCTTTCCTCCCTCAATTGTGAATAAACCTGACCATCTTGTATATAATCGTAAATGAGTTCAAGATAATATGGCTTTAAAATAGCAATTACCGGACCTGCTTCCATATTATAACCCAAAGCAACACCCCTTCTCCTCGCTTTATCGGATATCAGTCTTTTTGTACCCTTGCCTGCCCGGATGGTAAATACAGAGTTTTGTTTTCCAAAACGAAATGAGCGGGAAACTTTACCAAACGAAACCGGAATATTCCTGTTTTGGCTGTACTCTCTGGGATCTCTAAGATATCCCACCTCTATGTTATAGTACGACGTCTTATAATACGTTTTTATTTTTCCGCTTTGATATGCAAAATTCATTCCGTTGGTATGAACCCCAAACACCCCGGTTTCTTCTTTTCTGTAAATTATGCCTTTCCACTCCGTATCTGCCTGCTTTGGCTGAAATGACTTTTGTGCCTGAATGTCCATCAGACCAAAAAGGATTATTAAAACCAGAGTGATATATCGAATCATGTGCAATTAAAACAGAAAAGGACTAAATTTGTTGGACCAAAAAACTCGTTAATCTTTATTTCTTCATTTCAAAGATACATCATTTTTTTTCACAAAGATGGATGCATTAATGCCGCCTCTTCAAAATATTTTTCCTTACTTTTACCTTTATGGCCATATATATTTGTGCAGAACATTGGACTCCCAGATTGACCTATGTATTGGATTTCATATTTGTACACACAAATAAACTGGAATATTTTCGGTGGTCGGAACACATCGATTTGTCACATAATGACTTTATTCTGATTTATGGCGGGCATTTAGAATTCAAAAACTTCAAGACTATCAAAATACCATCCTGCGGTCTATTAAATGAGACCGGTGTCAGAGCTCTTGACCTTGAAGTTTTCACGGATCAAAACCGGATTCCTTACTTTTTTGAATGTTCCACATCAAAAAATGAAGATTACTCTTTTGATCTCCTTAGCATGATTTTTTTTCTTTTAAGCAGATACGAGGAATATCTGAATTCGGAATATGATATTTTTGGCAGGTTTTGTGCCAAAAATAGTATGGCCTGTCAATTTCATTTTCTGGAAACACCTGTAGTTGATATCTGGATTAAAGATTTACTGAACAAGATTGTTGATAACAAAAAAGGTGAGATAAAAACATCCGCGTTTAAAATTATTCCAACAATTGATATTGACCAGGTCTGGGCATTCAAATTTAAGGGCATAAAAAATTTGGGGGGAATATTAAAAGACCTTGTATTATGGCGTCCTCAACTCATCATAAAACGGATCGCCGTACTTTTGTTAAATGTAAAAGACCCTTTTCAAACTTTTGAAAAACTTGAATCTTTATTGAAAAAGTATAATAAATCTTCGTTGTTTTTCATACTATACAGTAAAAACCCATCCAGACTTGACATCAATCACCAGAGGGAAAATAAAGTTTTTACAGATTTTCTGCGCAATTTGTCGAAAAAATTTTCTCTTGGAATTCACCCTTCCATTCAAAGTGGAAAAAATGATGTTATACTTGAAGAAGAGGCATTTGCATTAAGCCAGCTTCTTAAAAAAGAAATAAGGGCCTCGCGATTCCATTATATTTCATTTCAACTGCCAGAAAGCTATCAGGCGCTTTTAAAAGCAGGCGTAACACAGGACTATTCCATGGGTTATCCCGAACAAATCGGATTCAGGGCGTCTACAGGCAACCGCTTTTTCTGGTATGATCTGACAAACGAAAAAACAACTTCACTGGAAGTATATCCTTTTCAGATTATGGATGTTACTTTAAAAAAATATTTGGGGATGAACGCAAGGGATGCTAAAAGTTATTTACAAAAACAAATAGGCATATGGAAAAATCAAACGGACTGCGTGCACTTCATCTGGCATAATTCTTCATTTGCCGAAGAATACGGTTGGAAAGACTGGGAAGTGGTTTTTGAATGGTTGTTGGCTGCTGATCATTTACAAAATGAGGATTTAACAGGATAAGTTTATCTTTGCACTATGAATCGCGAACTGGCCTTATTGGAAAAGCTTGAAAAGGATCTGAGTCTAAAACAGCTTCAAATTAAAAGTCTGCTGACCATTACACAGGCCATTAATGATAATGTGTCTGCGGAAGGGCTTTTCAATATGTATAAGTCGTTCTTGAGCTGGGAGATGGGTGTTGAAAAAATGGCTCTGTTCATTTACCAGGATGACTACTGGGAATGCACAAGTTTTATCAATTTTGAGCTGGAAACAAGCGATAAAGTCATAAAAATACTGCTGTCACACAAAAGACTGCATACCATTAAAGATGGTGAACACTCTGTTTTAAAAGGCTTCAATATAATAATTCCTGTATTTCATAAAGAAAATCCAATAGCCTATGCCTTAATAGGAGGAATTAAAGACAAGGATGATATTTATAATAAAATTCAATTTATTACTACCATCACTAATATTATTGCCGTTGCTATAGAAAATAAAAAACTATTTAAAAAACAGATTGAGCAGGAGCGATACAGAAAAGAGATGGAATTGGCAAGCCAGGTGCAGCAATTACTTATTCCAACTGAATTGCCCACAGAATCTCACTTTGCGTTATCCAAAATTTATAAGCCTCATTTTAATATAGGTGGTGATTATCTTGATTTTATTAGATTTGACAAAGACAGGTTTGCATTCTGTATTGCAGATATTTCCGGCAAAGGCGTTGGTGCTGCATTGCTTATGGCCAATTTTCAGGCCATACTTCAGAGTCTGATTTTTCAGTACCGTGATCTTGAAACTTTTGTTTTTGCCCTAAATCAGGCTGTTTACAGGATTACTAAGGGGGACAGGTTTATTACATTTTTTATTGCTGAAGCTGATGTCAAGAAAAAAACCTTAAAATATGTAAATGCCGGCCATTATCCTCCTATTCTAAAAATGGAAGGAGAAGTTAAAAGACTTTCCAGCAGTTGTGCCTTCATTGGAGCATTTGAAAAATTGGAAAATATCCATGAAGAAATTTTAAACATTACCGGAGAAACCATGGTACTTTGTTTTACTGATGGTCTTACCGACCTGAAAAATGACAAGGAAGAATATTTTGGAGATCATTATGTTGAAACCTTTGTTCAGGACAATAATCGCCTTTCCCCCGAAGCGTTTAATCAAAAATTATTACTTGCTATTGATCAGTTCCGGGGTGATCATGAGATTGAAGACGATATTGCCGTGCTGACCTGCAAAATCAATTAATTATTTTAGTTTTCTTCTGATTTCATTAATGTCTTTTTATCCTTGATTTAAGCTATTGGTGTTGTGACTTTTACTAATTATTGCTTAAGTTTGTATATCATAATTTGACAAAATTGATTTCTAAAACCTTAGTTCAGAAAAATATACCTACACTGGATCTTCAACAAACATGTGCCGAAGTTTCAGATATTTTTAATATTTATCATCTTCCTGTTCTGCCTGTAATCCACAAATACGAATTATTGGGTATGATTAGCAGTAGTATAATTTCAGGTTTTTCACCCGATACGCCTCTTCAGGAATTAAGTTCTTTGCTGCTTAGGGGTCATGGTTATGAAGAAGAACACATCTTTGATATAATGGGCAAAATGTCACAATTTCAATTGCCTGTCATTCCTGTACTGGATGCCAACCAGCATTATTCAGGTTGTATTACATCAGAAAAATTGATTTATTTCATGGCAGAAAGTTATTCCCTGCAGGAAAACGGCCATATTATTATGATTGAAGCCGGGGCAAAAGATTATTCCATGTCTGAAATATGCAGAATTTTCGAATCTGAAGGTATACAGGTTATTGGATCATTCATTAGTCAGAATATTAATACCTCCGGAGTTACTATTACCATTAAAACCAACACCCAAGAAACTCTTCGGGTAAGAAATACCCTCGAACGCTATGGATACAGATTAATTGTAACTTATCAGGAGGATCTTTATCAAAGCACCCTTAAAGAAAGATATAATTCCCTCATGCATTATTTGAATGTATAGGCTGTACATCATTACAATCCTTCCATGGATACTCCTGGTTGTCTGCCATCCACTTTATGCAGATATCAGGTACCTGTTGATAGATGAAATTACGATTCATGGTGCTTATAAAACAAAGCATTCTGTTATACTGAATGAACTGGACTTTAAAGTGTATGACACCCTGAATTTAGATGTGTTGGGTCGTGTTTTCGAAAATAATGAAAAACGCCTGCTCAGTACAGGGCTTTTTAGCAAAGCAGACCTGAATATTCATCGCTGGGATGACACCTCCGGCGCAGGCGCTATAATAATAACCGTGTCAGAATCCTGGCACTTTTTTATAGCCCCGGTAATAGAACTGGCTGACAGGAATTTCAATGTTTGGGCCAAAGAATTTAATTATGATTTACATCGGCTGAATTATGGATTTACTGCACGACATCTGAGCCTATCCGGTCGAAGAGATAAACTTAAAGGAAAATTTCAAACAGGATACCAAAATAGAGGGGAACTATGGTATGACTTACCTGGGTTAAAAAATGGGTGGGGCTTGAGTTTTTCATTCTTCTATACAGCAAATAAAGAAATTAACGGGTATTTGTATCAAAACAAGCCTGTCTTTTTTAAACTTGAAAATGAACCGGTATTGCTTCGGCAATGGAAGAGTTTTGCCGATATATACTGGCGAAAAAATCCTCATGAAACCTACAGATTACGGGCGGAATATGTGAGCGCACATATACACAATCGGGTTGTTGAAGAGATTAATCCAGATTACTTTTTTACTGGTGAAACCGCATTAAATCTCCTGCGATTTAATTTTCAGTACACCCTAAACAAATTGATATATCCCTTGTATCCTGAAAATGGATATTTTACGAGTCTTCAGGTTTCCGGGCAACAAATCCCTGGTAAAATCCGGGTACTTTAATGCCTTTATGCTCTACGAATTGGATGTGTACCAAAAGTTAATTCCCCGTCTCATTTTTGGATCACGGATAAAAATGAAATTAAATATAACCCCTCAAAAAATACCATATTTTCTTAATCAGGCTATCGGCTATCAATCAAATATTCTATCAGGTTATGCACTGTATGCCATTGATGGTGCTGATTTTGGTTCAATAACAAATATATTAAAATATAATCTCTTGAATGTCAATTATTCCCTGGCAGGTTGGATCCCAAACAGATTGAGAAGACAAAATGCCCAGGTTTTTGTAAAAGCTGTACTTGATTTGGGGTATGTCAGGGAGAATTATTATCAGGAAACCAATCATTTAGCAAATGCGATTCTGGTTGGTACAGGGCCGGGTTTAGACTTTCTTTTTAACCATCAGTTTATAACGTCTGTAGATTTCCAGATTAATCACCTTGGTGAAAAAGGAATATATTGGTTTGCCGGATTTTCTTTTTGAAAAATATAAGTTTAATAAATTACATCATCATATAAGGGGTATGTGACCCTGTAAAATTACATTTTGAAAATAACTGCTTATTTTAAATGTTTTTGATCTTTTCTTGGCACCGGATCAGCACCAAATCCTCCCCAGGGATGACATCGCGCAATTCTCTTTAATCCCAAAAAAACACCTTTAAAAGGGCCCCATTCTCTAATAGCCACAATCATGTATTGAGAACAGGTTGGCTGATACCTGCAGTTACTTCCCAAAAGTGGAGAAATAAATTTTTGATAAATCCGGATGGGAATTATGATTATATATCCCAACGCTTTCAAACATGAAGAATAAAAATCAGACACAGGAAATTTTTGTTATTGAAGTTCTGTGTAAAAAATTATATATCAATTAAAAATAGCCACTTCCGATGTCTTATTATTGTCCAGAATGAAAAAACCAATCTGCTTTTTATCTTTTGTAACTACCACAATATTTTTCTGGTCATCAAAAATTTCCATGAACTGCGTGGCCTTTATCATTAGTTTTTGAATATTTGGACATTGCTGGATCTCCAGATAACAATATACTGCCATAAGGTCACTGGAGGTTTCCTTACCAATATAATCCCATTTTAATGGTCTGGCATTGAGAAGAACCATTAATTTTTCCTGAAGATATTTTTCAATTTGGTTATCCGCATCTGTTGATTCCCTTTGTGTACCTATGTTTTTAACCACCCTACCTTGTTTCAACAGTGCCGTCTCCAAATCATCTGCAAAAATATGCAGGCTCATCTCAAGACTTCCCTTTTGTGAATTATAATTAATTTCTGTCCTGCTTACATGAAAATCATGGCAATCTCTATTCTGTTGATTCCAGAATACAAGCATAGTGGAAATCCAAAACCAGATCACATGTAAGTGTTTTCAGACCCGAAGATCAATCAATGATTCCTAGTCTTGTTTTCAACAATGGTAAAAGGTTCTCCGAATCAGCAGCATGCAAAATCATACCTTGTGCGGTATCAAATATCATGGTATAATTTCCCTCTTCACCTACTTTTTCAATTTCCATTTTAACTTTATCAAGAATAGGCTTGTAAAGTTCTTGTCTTTTTACTTCAAGTTTAGTTTGAATTTCACCCTCATATGCTTTTAATTCCTCCTGCTTCTTTATTAAAACTTCTTCTTTTTGTTGCATCTGAACCTTTGACAGGGTGCCATTATTTGCTTCCGCCATATATGCTTTGTATTCCGTTTCAAAACGAACTACCATTTCCTCTCCTTTTGATACCAGATCCTTTTGCATGGCATCCAGTTGTATGTCTGCTATTTTTAATTCAGACATATTAACCAGAAGTTCCTGTGTATTTAAGTAACCAAACTTTTGTGCCTGTGTAGCAGTGGTAGATAAAAGAATCCAAACGGAAAAAATAAAAAAATACTTCATAAAGTTGATTTTAGATAAACAATGATATACAATTTTTAGGAAATTTTAATTCCTTTCTTTACGCATTTAATGATTAACTAACTTTATTCCGGTTCAAAGCCAAGAATAATATTAAACGTTCCATAATCTGTAATTTTTGAACCTGCAGGCAGTGCCTTGTCAAATCCGAAACCATAATCAAATCCAAGCAAACCAAACATGGGTAGAAATACCCGTGCTCCTATTCCGGCAGTTCTGTTTAAATTAAAGGGGTTAAATTGCTTAAATGATCTGTAAGCGTTTCCTCCCTGTAAAAACATAGTTGCATAAATAGTAGAATTTGGGTTTAAAGAAAGCGGATATCTTAACTCCAGCGTATATTTATTGAATATAGGTGCTCCTGAAGCGCCATTCCCTTGAATTTCATTCACCTTATAACCCCTAAGGGCCAGAATTTCCTTTCCCTGCAATCCGGCATTCTGATTTGAAATACCATCACCCCCCAGTTCAAATCTTTCAAATGGGGATAATCCAAGTTCCCTGTCATAAGCCCCAAGGATACCAATCCTTGTTGAAGCTGCAATTACTAGTTTATCAATGAGATTGTAATACCATTCTGCATTGATTTTCCATTTATGATATTCAAGCCATTTAAATCTTCTAGCTTCTATTTCATCCTCCACGGCCCGGTCTATCTGTGCCTGGGATGGGGGAGCTCCAGGCCCCAGCTCTTCCCTGAGATTAGTTAGCAATTTTGCATACTCGTCATCTGTCAATTCGTAGAACCTTTCTTCTCTAAAGAGAGAATAAGGCAATGTTGCCTGAAGACTTAAAGTAACTTTACTTCCATTCCTGGGAAAAAGAGGGTCACTTACACTACTTCGGGTAAACGTTTGCTTTAAACTGAAATTATTAAAACTGCCCGTTCTGATACCAAAATTGAATCCCGTCAGGTTGTCCAGCTCTATACGCTCAATGTTGAGTGTCGTATTGGAAGAAAAGAAATCGTCCGGCCATTTCAATTGCGAACCTAAACCAATAAATCCTCTGGTTATACTAAACTTTCCACTTCCTGACAAGGAATAATCAAATGCTGTTTTCACTGCTCCTATCGTAAAGGACCGGGGTTTGTTTCCGCCAAGCCATGGTTCAGTAAAGGAAAAATTATATGTTCTGAAGAACCTGGAATTGGATTGAACCCTGACGGAAAGTTTTTGTCCATCTCCCTGAGGTAAAGGACTCCATGTAGCCCGATCTTTTATGTTTCTTACTGAAAAATTATTGAATACAACACCCAGGGTACCTATTAGGCCGCTAAACCCTCCATAACCTGCAGATAATTCAAGTTGATCAGATGGCTTTTCTTCAACAGTATACTCGATGTCTACCGTTCCCCTGGCCTGATTTACAGGGGTGTTTATTCCAAGCGCTTCCGGATTGAAATAACCGAGATTAATTATTTCTCTCTGCGATCGAATGATATCTTTTCGGGAAAATTTTTGTCCTGGTCGTGTACGTATTTCTCTTCTTACAATATGCTCATTGGTTCTGTCATTTCCCTTTATAACCACATTTTCAATTGTAAACTGTGGCCCTTCAAATATTCGCATCTCTATGTCTACTGAATCATTTTCAATAGCTGTTTCAGCAGGAACCACTTCAAATGCCAGATAACCGTCGTCAAGATATAATGAAGAAACATCACGCCCGTCCAGGCTAAATTTTAATCTGTTCTGAAGTAGTTCCGGGTTATAAACATCTCCTTTGGATATCCCCAGCACTGCCTGTAATTGCTCTTCAGAATAAAGTGTATTTCCTTTCCATTTGATGTCTCTGAAATAAAAACGGCTACCTTCGTCAACTTTTATTTTTATCATAAGCATTCCCGCTTCTCTGTATACAGAGTCAGACAATATCACTGCATTTTTATAACCCTCGTTCTGGTAGTATTTGATTACTTTTTTAAGGTCTTCTTCGTAATCTTTGCGAATAAATTTTGATTTTTTAAAAAGGGTCCCTTTTCTTTTGGTTTTTTCCATTTTCTTACGCAACTTCTTTGCCTTAATCAGCATATTGCCCTCAAAAACGATATCTTTAATTTTTACCGCCGGTCCCTGATCTACTGCAAATTCAACCCTTACAGATCCTGCCCTTTGTTCGTCCGGGTACTCATAAACAGAAACGGAAACATCTAATCTTCCCTTTTCAATATAATATTCCTTTATTTTTCGGATGGCAAGCGCTTTCATGTCTTCCGTGACGATACCTCCCTTTTTAAGAATTTCCTTTACCTGCTCATTCAGATCATCCTGTGCTGTTTTTTTTACTCCCGTGTAGGAATACCTTGATAATACCGGTTTTTCGATTAATTGGATTGTAAGGAATACTGTTTTATCCGCAATGCTATCCTGATATATCTTAACATCTTCAAACAGGCTTAACCTGAGAAGAGATTTCATGGCCTTTTGCAACATTGGCCCGGGAAGTTGTATTTTATCACCCTCCCTGAAACCTGCAATGGATTTCAAAGCGTTACGATCTCTTGACTCCGCACCAATAATCCGGATACCGCCAATTTCATAGGTATTTTTTTGCTTATAATCAATGATCGTATCCTGTTCTGCCTGACTAAATACATGCAGCGACACCATCATTAATAATAAAACAGAAACTATTTTGGAATATACACTCATCATTTTTACAAAATCTTTGCTGGCAAAAGTTATTCAAACCTATGATACAGCCTTGTTTTTAGGATACTAAAATGTTTTTTTCTGCTTTGGAAGGTTTAATGGAAATTTGCTCGCTTGTTTTTCCGAATCTTCTTTCTCTGCTCTGGTAGTCCAGAAGTGCATCATAGAAGTCTTGTCTGGAAAAGTCCGGCCATAAAACATTTGTAAAATACAATTCGGTATAAGCAGATTGCCAAAGCAAATAATTACTGATTCTATGTTCGCCACTCGTTCTGATCATCAATTCAGGATCAGGAAAATCCCTCGTAGACAAATGTCCGGAAAAAACATCCGCATTGATATCTTCTTCCTTCAGTGCCCCGGATTTTACCAAAGCAGCAATTTGTCGGGTGGCCTCCACAATTTCCCATCTTGCACTATAATTTAACGCAAGAACGAGGGTCATTCCCGTGTTTGTGGATGTATCTTCTATCGCCTGTTGAAGTGCTTTTCTGGTGTTTTGGGGCAGTTTGTCAATATCTCCAATGGTTTGAAGCCTTATATTGTTTTTGAGTAGGGTCTTTAATTGTTTCCCAACCGTATCAATCAAAAGGTTCATTAATGCATCTACTTCCGTAACCGGTCGGGACCAGTTTTCTGTAGAAAATGCATACAACGTTAGATATTTAATTCCCAGCTCTGCTGCCGCTTCTGTAACCTCCTTTACTGCATTTACTCCATTTTTATGGCCAAAGATTCGGGGTCTGCCGTGCGTTTTTGCCCACCGGCCATTACCGTCCATAATTACGGCTACATGTTTAGGCAATAAGTCAGTATTTATCCTCTCTTTTTTCTGCAGCATTCCATTGTGCTTTTAAAAGCGTGCAAATCTATAAAAATAACGTGAAAGTATTAATATTTATTGGATTACTTAGCGCTAATATGGCTGGTGACAAATATAATCTAATTCGATAGTATTTTAGGCGTCTTCCCGGTAAATTTAATCTTTTTCTATGCACCACACCAGCATATACTGTTCTGCGCATTTTCCATAAACCTCATAAATATGCTCCGCAGAATCAATCAATAAAGTAACTTTAAATTCATTCCAGCCTTTAACATACTGGTGTTGGGGAATTCTGATGTTTTGTGAAAATTCAACTCCTTTTTTTCCATATGCTTTGTAAATAGCCTCTTTTGCTCCCCAAAATAAGTGTAATATTTCAATGAATGATGTACTTGTTTTTGCCCATTGCCATTCCTGTTCACTAAGATATTTTGGTCCGATTCGCTCTATCTTCGGGACAATAAGCTGAATATCTATTCCTGTCGGACGCGATGCATAAATTACCGCTGTTCTGTTATGGGAATGACTTATGGAAATATGGCTGGCTGAATTTACTAAAAATGGTTTTCCGGCAGCGTCTTTTAAACAAATTGTTTTCCCGGGTTCACTGACAACCCTGTTCAGCAAATAGCGCGCACTGAGCCATTCCAGCTTTCTGCCCCCCTTAAGGTTCTGTACTTCAGATGCTTCTTCCGGATGTAAATCCAAACGGTTCAGGAAAAAGGACTCATCCTCTTCCAATTCCCATATTCCGATATATCCCTTGTATTCTGGTAGGGGATAGAAATCAAGCAACGGCATAAGATCGCATATTACCCTTTTAAACTCTTAATAACCCTGGATTGTTCTGGTTCTTAATAAAATCATTGCCGTGAAAGTTATTCCTCATTCAACGCTGGAAGGTCATCGTGGCGCTATCTATAGTCTGCTGCACCGTGCCGAGGATAATACTTTGATTTCCGGAGGAAGTGATGGCTGGATGGTGGAATGGGATTTATCTGCTTCCTCTAAGGACGGAAAGTTGATTGCCCGTGCTGATGGAACTATTTTTTCGATGGCATTATTGTCAGACTTATCATACCTGGTTGCCGGAAATATGAATGGTCAGCTATTTCATATTGATTTAAAAAATAAGAAGATTCTTAAAAGTCTCAAACTGCATGCCGGAAGTGTTTTTGCTCTTGCTGTAAGAGGACAGGAAATTCTATCCTGTGGTGGTGATGGTTATATTGTGCTATCAGATATCAATACCGGACAACCTAAAGCCTCTGTCCAGATTTCGTCAAAATCCCTGCGAACAATAAAAATCATTGATGATCTAGCTTATATTGGTTGTTCTGATGGTCATATTTACACCTTTTGTCTGCAAACATTGCAGCATAAGGTTTGGGTATCACACGCCCACCATTCAAGTGTCTTTTCCTTATGTCCGGGAGGTCAGAACACCTTGTATTCAGGAGGCAGAGATGCCCGACTGATAAACTGGAAGATGGACGAAATTCCCTCAATAATAAAGGATATCAACGCACATTGGTTTACTGTAAATGATATCCATTATCTACCTGAATTTGAGGTTGTCGTAACCGCAAGTCGTGATAAAACAATCCGGTTCTGGAGTGGCCACGAGTTAAATCTTTTAAAATCCATAGATGCTTTAAAGGGAGGACACATCAATTCCGTAAATATATGTTGCTGGATTCCGGAAGCTCAGATGCTGGTTTCTGCCGGAGACGACAGGACGATCAGGCTATGGAAAATTGGCTTTTGATACGCGTGCAGGTATCAACGGATTGCTTTGAATTTTTATATTAAAAAGGTTATTTTTACCCTTTAAATCATTTTTCATGATATTAACGGACATAGAGATTCAGAAAGCCCTGGATTCCGGCGAGATAGTTATTGATCCATTCAGAGAGTCATCTCTTGGTACCAACTCCTACGATGTGCATTTGGGAAGATGGCTTGCGGTATATGAAAACAGAGAACTCGATGCCAGAAAACATAATAAAATTGAATATTTCGAAATTGGTGAATCCGGATTTGTGCTTCAACCTGGCACGCTTTATCTTGGTGTAACCGAAGAATATACAGAAACTCATCATGCCGTGCCCTTTCTGGAAGGCAAATCCAGTGTCGGTAGACTTGGTATAGATATTCACGCTACTGCCGGCAAGGGAGATGTTGGTTTCTGCAACACCTGGACATTGGAAATTAGCTGCGTTCAGCCGGTAAGGGTTTATGCTGGAATGCCCATCGGACAGCTAATATATTTTAAGGTAGATGGTGAAATTGAGCGATACTATCACAACAAGCCCAATGCAAAATATAATGACCGAACTGACAAACCGGTTGAAAGCATGATGTGGAAAAATAAATTCTGATTTTAGTAAAACCTCTTATGGATCAAAAACTACATATTCTTTGTGTTTCACGCTATTTCAAAGGGGTTGACTATCTTGTGACAGCAGCGAAAGAGGGTCATAGTGTGTTTCTTCTCACATCGAGTAAACTTAAAGAGGAAGAATGGCCCTGGGATTTTATTACAGATAGCTATTTCATGGAAGAGGATATTGATGGGAAGTGGAATCATCAGCATCTCATTGATGGTCTGGCATTTGTCATGCGTAAAATCAAATTTGATATTTTTACTGCGCTGGATGATTTTGATGTGGAACATGTCGCTATGCTGAGAGCATATTTTCGCATTCCGGGCATGGGCGAGACTACCGCACAATATTTTAGGGATAAACTCGCCATGAGGATCAAAGCTCATGACTCCGGTATACCGGTACCGGAATTTACTTCACTTTTTAATGATGCTGAAATTGAGTGGTTTTCAAAAAATGTACCCTTACCCTGGCTTATAAAACCGAGAATGCAGGCTTCAGCTACTGGTATCAGAAAAATTTATGACGTTGATTCCTTATGGACAATTATCCATGAACTTGGTGAAAAAAGACACGAGTATTTACTGGAGCGTTTTGCTCCAGGACAGGTATATCATGCAGACGCATTATGTTTCCAGGGAAAAGTAGTTTTCTGCAGTATAAGCGGATATCTCGATACTCCATTTGATGTCGCTCACGGAGGAGGAATATTTCGTTCAGTCACACTTGATCCTGCTCAGGATGAATATTTACCCATTAAATCTTTAAACAACAAGATATTATCTGCTTTTGGTTTACAGTATAGCGCAACTCACACAGAATTTATAAAGTCCTCAGTAGATGGGTCCATTTATTTTTTAGAGACTGCCTCGCGGGTTGGTGGGGCACATATCGCTGAAATGGTAGAGGCGGCTACAGGCGTAAACCTTTGGTCCTCTTGGGCAAAGCTGGAGATTTGTGAAAGACTCCATATATCGTTTACTGCTGATGAATCAAGTTCGTCTCATGCCGGAATCATTATTTCTCTGTGTAAAGAAGAATATCCCGATACTTCTTCCTTTGACGATCCGGAAATATGCTGGCGATTACATAAAAAAAATCATATTGGGTTTATTGTAAAATCAAATAACAGAGAACGGATTCTGTATCTGCTGGACAAATACACTTCACGGATTAAGGAGGAATTTCATGCCAGCCTACCTGCCCCTGACAAACCATCCAATTAATGTAACTTCTCTGTAAGGATTATTCAATGACATCAAGGCTCATTCTGTCTCCCTTCTTCAATTCTCGATTTACTTTCTTACCCAGAATATCCTTATAATGTTTTGGATGTAAGCCAAAACCGGGTCTGATGCTGCGTACATTCTGTGTATTGATCATTCCGCCTTCAGGAATATCCTCCACAACATAAAGTGACCGGCTAAAGTCTCTTCCACTTGCCTGTTTTGGTGTAAGGTTATAATCCACAACACCAATAGCCATTTCTGCTTCACGAACTGCTTTGACCATTTCGGCAAACTCCTGTTCGTTCATCGAAAATGAAGCATCGGGGCCCCCTATAGATCTGTCGAGAATAAAATGTTTTTCTATAATACAGGCTCCAAAACAGGTAGCCACTACCGGGACAGTATTCCCCATAGTATGATCGCTGAGTCCGGAAATTACCCCAAATTTTTCAGCCAAATCCTTAATCATAATCATGTTGGCCTCCTCCAGGGGTGCCGGATAACTGGACGTACATTTAAGCAGGGCAATTTTATCATTCCCTGCATTTTTGCAGGTTTCTACGGCAAGTCTAATGTCTTCCTCCCTGGCTATACCCGTTGATATAATTACAGGTTTCCTTTTTGAGGCAACATATTCTATTAAAGGAATATCCGTTATCTCAAAAGATGCAATTTTATATGCCGGCGCATTCAGGTTTTCTAAAAAATCTACTGCTGTTTTATCAAAAGGCGATGAAAAACAAACCAGACCTTGTTTTTCTGCCTCATCAAACAATGCCTTATGCCACTCCCAGGGCGTGTAGGCTTCCTGATAAAGATCATATAGATTTTTTCCTTCCCAAATAGTTCCCTTAATTTGAAAATCCTGATTTCGAACGTCAATGGTTATTGTGTCTGCTGTATATGTCTGTAGCTTTATCGCATCCGCTCCTGCCCTTTTTGCTCCTCTGATGGTTTCAAGAGCCGTTTCCAGACTGCCATTATGGTTGGCTGACAATTCAGCTATTATAAATACTTTGGTGTTTTTTCCTATTTCTGATTTTCCTATATGCATTAGCTATTTTTTTGCTTGGCGGAGTGAATAATTCAATGAATTTTTTTTGTGGTATCTATTTGAACAACTCTTTAGACTTAAATGCTATAAGTTATATCCGTTTTTCGAATGTTAATACAGATTCTTTTTCTTCCTTTAACACATAATCCAATTTATTAAATATATAAACAGAAGCTTTGTTTTCATTTATTACTTTTCCAGTAAATACTTTTATAACGGGATTATCTTTTAATAGGGTTGTCATACCCATTTCCAATATCTTCGTGCCAAATCCTTTTCCTTGAAAGTCAGGTGCAAGTAAATAGCTAATTAATGCCTGATCTCCTGACACATCAAATCGAATTGATCCCGCCTCTTGTCCCCCAATTATTAAGATATAATAATAACAATTGTGATCTTGCCGCTTACTTTCCAGCCACTTTACATGCTGCTCAAATGAAATTTTGTCCTTCGAAAAGGAAAATTTCCTGATCTCGGGATTTGTTGCCCAGAGATATGTTATCTCCTGATCTTCCTGTACCAATGGTCTTAAAATAATTCCGCTGGGTATCATACTGTGTATGACAACATCGACATATTTTCCGTTGTAACAGCTGTGTTCTTTAAGAACAGCTTCCTTTTTCATGCCGGCTGACTCAAGTGCTGTATACAAATGAGGTCTGAGATCAAATGCCCAGGTATATATTTTATGTAACCCAAGGTGATGGAATGCTACTTCTGAAAGTAATGATAACCAATTATGCCAGTGTACAGAGAAATAATCCGCCTCCAGGGAAGTATCCATTATAAAGGAAATTTCTGCATTTCTGTCTTTCCAGTTTATATGTACCAATCCACCATAACCAATACATTTGGTGTTTTCCAGATATGAAAATAAAATCTGTTCCGGTTTTTCCTTTTCAAACAGTTCATTTACTGCGACATTAAAATACTTATCCTGATCTTCTGATGTCAATGGTCTGATTTGACGCAAATGATAAATCTGTTCATTACGCCAATGCATAATATCATACCTGTCCTCATGACGTATAGGTACAATGGAATAAAGCCCTTTTTTAAAGGGCTGCTTATCAAGAATTTTGTAATAACGCATATTTCATTTCTGCCATTTTCCAGTCATATAGATTGTCAATATCCTGAGCTTCCATGGGATCAAGGACAATTACAGCGCTATTGGCTGACCAAAGCGTTGCGTTCTTAAGAAAATCTTCCGTAGAAAACCAATACCATTGTCCGGCATCATGATATGCCTGATCGAGATCCTGGCTTCGTACATCCCTTTTTTCAGGCCAAATCATGGATACTTTACCGTCATTGTTTATTTTTAAGGCTCTCCATATGGAACTTTCAAAAGGTATTACCGGAAAAACGGAATGTCTTCTTTCCTCATGCAATTTGTGATATCCTTCTATAAGTCTTTTTGCATTAACAAGAGGTGACACAGGATACAGACAGCAGGCATATTTAAAACTTCTGTTCTGCTGATTATATGCCTCAAGGACTTCTTTTAAAACATCAGAAGTTGTCGCATAATCGTTTGCATATTTATTACTTCTTAAAAAAGGTACTTCTGCACCAAATTTAATGGCCGTTTCTGCAATTTCCGGATCTTCTGTGGATACCATAATTTGCGTAAAAAGTCCTGATTCCTGTGCAGCCTTAATGGCATAGGACAACACCGGCCTGCCGGCAAAATCACGAATATTCTTCCGGGGTATTCTTTTGGACCCTCCCCTTGCGGGTATGATGCATACATGCTGATTCACCTGGTCTGGTTTATTAAATTAAAATACCTGCCAAAGATACAATATACCTTTTACTGTATTCATATGTTTAATTTGATATCGTCACGCGCGGTGTGAACGGCTTTTTTTATGATACGGAATTCACTTTAAAATTAACATTTCGGTTGGTGCCCAGCCTCTACTGTATAATTTAAAATATGCAGCATACTTGTCCCGGAAAGGGTATCAACCTGCTGATTTCGTGATTTCAATACCTGGTACTTTTACTGTATTCAATATTTGTTCTACACAACAACAAATACGTCCGTTAATTTGTGTTTGTAAATTTATTGACAAATGAAAACGCTGATGCGTAAAATAGAAATACCTTTGTTAAAAATTCAGGTTATGGAGAAAATACCCTATGGCAGACAGGATATTACGCAGGAAGATATTGATGCGGTAGTGCGAATATTAAAATCTGATTTTCTAACGCAGGGCCCAACCGTAAAATCTTTTGAAGAAAAATTTGCACAATATGTTGGCTCAGATTATGCCATAGCTGTATCCAATGGAACTGCAGCACTGCATTTATGTGCTCTGGCCCTTGATATTCGCCCGGAAGATAAAGTAATCACAACGCCCATTACGTTTGCTGCTTCGGCAAATTGCGTCAGATACTGCGGGGGAGAAGTAATTTTCTCAGATATAGATCCAGACCATTATACTCTTGACATTGAAGGTGTCAGAAACTTATTGAAAAAGGCACCCAAAAACACGTTTAAGGGCATTATTCCGGTGGATTTTGCCGGTAAAGCGGTTAGACTCGATGCGTTTCGGGCTCTTGCGGAGGAATATAATCTTTGGATTATTGAAGATGCCTGTCATGCTCCTGGAGGCTTTTTTACAGATACTCCTGGCAACATACAAAAATGTGGAAATGGAACTTTTGCTGACCTTGCTATTTTCTCATTCCATCCAGTCAAACATATTACCTCAGGGGAGGGTGGAATGATCACGACCAATAATGAGCGCTTATACAGAAAGATTTTAAACCTAAGGACTCATGGTATTCAACAGGATTTGTCAAAAAGAATCTTCGATGATAGTCTGTGGTATTATGAGATGCAGGAACTTGGCTTCAATTACCGCCTTACTGATTTTCAGGCCGCACTTGGTATGAGCCAATTAGAACGGGCAGCTGCGGGAATAAAAAGAAGACATGAAATTGCCCAGAAATACCTGGAATGTTTCAAAGAGATACCTGAGATTACGGACAAAAATGATATATCAAACTCCGGTAAAATTGATGAAGGTCATGCATATCATTTATATGTCATAGAGGTTGAGCACCGAAAAGAATTACATACCTATCTGAGAGAAAAAAATATTTGGGCTCAGATTCATTATGTTCCCGTTCATTTAATGCCTTATTATCGGCAGTTTGGTTGGCAGGAAGGCGACATGCCTCATGCTGAAAACTATTATAAAAGATGCATTAGTTTACCCATTTTTCCTTCCCTAAAGAATGAAGAGCAGGACTATGTTATTTCATGTATAAAAGCGTTTTTCGGAAAACCATAGGAAATTAAAGGTCTGAAGAAACATGCTCTGATATAAGCATTTTCAGAGATTCTACGGTTTCCCAGGAGGCGTTCTGTCCTGAATTATATGTAAATCCTTCGGGTACTCTGCTTGCCTTAAAATGCAGTACAAATTCTTCCAGATTCCATTTAGGTGTAGTAGGCAGAATGACATAATATTTTCCAAGATCGTATGTATAAAAGCTATCCGAGGAAGTAATCATCTCTTCATGAATTTTTTCACCCGGTCTGATTCCAATCACCCTGTGTTCACAATCGGGACCAATGGCTTTAGCAACGTCCATAATCCGGTAAGATGGTATTTTGGGGATGAAAATCTCACCACCCCATGCAGAAAACAAAGCATGCATAACCATATCCACCCCTCCGGATAAAGATATATTGAATCTTGTCATATTAGAATCTGTAATGGGCAGCACGCCATCTTTTCGTTTTTTAAGAAAAAATGGAATAACTGAACCGTTTGATCCCATTACATTTCCATATCGAACAACCGAAAATCGGATCGGATTTTTGCCTGTAATATTATTTGCTGCCACAAACAATTTGTCTGAAGTAAGTTTTGTCGCCCCATACAGGTTGATTGGGGCACATGCTTTATCTGTGGAAAGGGCTACAACCCGCTCCACCTGGGTTTCAAGGCAGGCATAAATCACGTTTTCTGCCCCGCCTACATTGGTTTTAATACACTCGGATGGGTTATATTCGGCGAGATGAACATGCTTCATCGCTGCGGCATGAATGACATAATCGATTCCCTGCATCGCTCTTACCAGCCTGTCTTTATCTCTGACGTCACCCAGAAAAAATCTAATCTGGGGATATTTTTCTCCGGGATAGTCCTGAGCCATTTGAAATTGTTTCTGCTCATCACGGGAATATATCACTACCCGTCTGACATCAGGATAAAGGTCAAAGATTCTTCTTGTTAATGCTTGTCCAAGAGACCCTGTTCCTCCGGTAATAAGTACTGCTTTATCCTTTAAACTCATTAATCCTAGTTTGTTGTATTTATTAAAAAACAAAATTCGGTTAAATATAGTTTCCCTCAAAGCATCCTGTAAAATTTTGTCTCGCTAAAAAGCACATATTACATTAAGATATGGAATAAAAATAAAAAAGGAGCCTGTTGGCTCCTTTCAAATAATTATATTTTTACCTACTTATACTTTAAATAAAATCAGCATGAGTGTATCTGCCCCAGGGGGGATAAATATTCCAAAAGAAAAATTTAACACACCGCAAGTAAGAGCATCACTATATCTCAACTTTTTGTGCACAAATGCTTCGTCAATAAAAATACCTTTTTAAAAAATTGATTATCTTTTCTAAGACACCTACTCATCTTACGCTTTAGGCTTTTTTTCCTCTTTGTCATCCTCGTAATAGCCGTAGCCATAACCATAGCCATAACCATAACCATAGCCATAGCCGTAGCCGTAGCCGTAGCCGTAGCCATAGCCGTAGCCGTAGCCACGGCGTTTGATATTTACTGCATTCATGACAATAAATGGCCTTGGCAGTTTTTTGTTTTGATAAATATCTTCAATAATACCAAGCTGGCCCCTGTAGGTATATCGTTGTCGAACGACATAAAGAGATGCATCTGCCAGATCGGAAAGTTGTAGTGCATCTGCCACCAAACCTACAGGAGGTGCGTCGAGAATAATAAAATCAAATTTTTCCTTCAATTCCTGCATTAGGGTACGAAGTCTTGGTGACAATATTAATTCTCCGGGATTAGGTGGTTTGGGGCCAGAAGAAATAACAAACATATTTTCATGTTGTGGTATGCGTTGTATAATATCGTCCAATTTCAGGCTTTCATTAACAATATAATTTGAAATTCCTATTTTGGATCGTTCTTCCATACCAATATATATCTCCTGCTTTGGTTTTCTCAGATCTAGTTCCAGAATAAGTACCTTTTTTCCGCTGATGGCCTGGGTCATTCCCAGATTTAAAGCGATAAAGGATTTTCCTTCACCAGATGTGGAAGACGTCATAAGTAGTGTTTGAATATTGTGGCCGGCAGCAATGTAATTTAAATTGGCACGAAGCAATCTGAACATTTCTGCGATGGCTGACCTGGAATGTGCCGTAACTACAAATGTTTCCTTCTTACTACTATAAGCAACCACTCCTGCGATGGGTGCTTTTGTTCTGTTTGTGATGTCTGCTTCAGATTCAACTTTGTCATTAAATTGATCTAGAATATAAGCAATTCCAAAAGGTATTAAAAGTCCTAGTCCCAAAGAAACCAGCCAAATTATATTTGTTTTGGGCTTAACCGGAACTCCTGAAACTCGAGCTGGTTCAAGTACCAATGCAGTACCGGATGCTATCGCAAGCGAAAGTGCACTTTCCTCGCGTTTCTGTAATAAAAAAACATACAAATTTTCTTTTATAGCTTTCTGCCTTTCAATTTGAATCAATTCCCTTTCCCTTGAAGGAAGACTGCGTAATCTAGTTTCTAATTTTGATTTTTGCTGCGTTGAGGCATTCTGAGCAATCAGTAGATCCTTTTTTATTGATTTTATGTTTTGGACAATCGTGTTTCTCAAATTTGCTAATTGTCTGTCCATTAATGCCATATTGGGATGTCCTGCACCAACTGTTGCTAAAAGTGTTGTTCTTTCTGCGAGTAAGGTATTAAATCTTTCAAGGAGGCTCGTTAGCGTTAAATTATTTAATGCGAGATTTGTTGGAACATATTCAAAGTTATCTTTATTTGTAATTAAAAATTCTTCAATTGATGCTAAAATTTCTAATTGTACCGAAGTTTCTGTTCCTGACTTTCTAAATTCTGAAATTTCCGATAGAATAAGGCTACCCTCCGCACTCATATCTACCATACTAAAACGACTTTTATAATTTTCTGCTTCGCCTTCAACATCTGACAATTCCTTCGTTAATAGAGAAATTCGTTCGTCAATAAACCTCAGCGTATTTTCATATACCTGGTTTTTACCAGCAACGACCTGTCGATTATAGGCATTTATCAGTTCATTTATAAAATCTGCTGCTCTTTCAGGCACCCTGTCCTCAAGCGTCAATCTTAATGCAGAAGTCTTTTTACCCTCTTGTTCTACTCGAAGGCTTTTACTCATTGAAATAGCTGTATTCTCCGCAGTATTTAGGTTTATTTCAAAATTACCTTCCTTTTCTTTTAATGTAGTTTCTCCTGATGATATAATGTTTAATACGCCTTCATTTACCTTTAAATCTTTACCAAATTCACCTGTAAATTCCTGTTCTCCGTTTATTAACTTATATGTTCCATTATCTAATAATTCAATTTGAGCATTCAGCATTTTTTGCCCATTTGATGGCTCCCATTTAATCACTCTAAATGGAGAATTTTTATACATTTCAGAACTCCTGATTCTTCCTTTTCCAATATATCTGTATTCTAAATTTAGTTTTTCAACAACTTCCTTAATCAATACGCTTGATTTAAAGACCAAAATTTCATTGTCGATATTTTTTTTAGAAACACCCAGCCCTATCTCGCTTAATATCTGTTCTTCCGATATTTGTCCGGATTCCTTATCATCCTTTATAAGAATAACAGCAGCAGATTCATAAGAAGGTAGTGTATACCTTAAATATATCCATGCTGAGAATAATAAGAGAGGAAGAAAAATTGCCAGTAAATACCAGTATCTTATTAACCTGAAAAACAACATTTTTAAGTCCAACTCCTGGTCCTCCTGAAGGTCTTGCGATATATTTTGATTAAAATTTTGTTCCAATGACTATTATTTTGACAAACTTAATATTAGTGTAAATAATGAAATAACTCCAACAATGGTAGAAATATATCTGGAGGCCGGATCTGGTGCTGCTAGGATCTTGGCTTTGTGAGGCTCCACATAAACTATATCGTTTGGTTGCAAATAAAAATACGGGGACTTAAATAGCTCTCTTGATTTTAAATTTATCCTTCCATAAGTTCTAACTCCATTTTTTTCCCTGATTACCAGAATATTTTCTCTGTTTGAAAATAACGTTAAATCTCTTGATAAGCCAATAGCTTCAAGTATTGTCATTTTCTCTGATTGAATGATAAAAGATCCGGGTGCATTCACTTCACCCAAAATGGTAATCCTAAAACTTAAAAATACTACCTGTACATTTACATTAGGAAGATATTCTGATTCTACCACTTTCTGTTCAACAATATTTTTCAACTCTTCCAAAGTTTTCCCTTGTGCCCATATTTTTCCTATGACCGGCATATCTATATAACCTTCTGCGCTAACCCGGTAACCTAAGGGCTCTGATACACTACCTGATCCTGTACCTATTCTTTGCATTTGTGCTAACGTTCTGGAATCAATAATATTAAATCGTTCTGCTTCAACCTGATTTGAACTGTAAATATTGATTTGAATGATGTCTCCTGGCTGTACCGTCCATTTGGCAAAATTGACTATTGAATCAATTTTTCCATCCTTCAGGTCCTGGCCATCCTGAAAGTTTACAATATCCCTGAATTGAATACAGGAGTTTAGTGTAATCAATATTATGGCAGAAAATATATAATATTTTAAATGCTCCATTTAAATAATTTTATGACATTTTAAAATGCCTGAGTTCCTCTTTATTCCAAAACGCCCTAAAAGAAAATTAAATCTTGCCAGATGAATTTGTTTTTGTTGCACTGTTAATTTTTACTATTCTTTCCGGTCTTTGTCTCCCTTACACAAATATAAATAAATAAACCTTTGTCTGTTTCCTCAAATACCAATTGCATAAATATTTATCCGCCGGAAAACTGATTTATACATCTTTCCCAGTTTTTGGCAGCTTTTGAAGATATCAATATGTCCTTTAATGAAATTAAATCAGCCAGATGATGTGCATCTGTACCCACATAATCCACCCAGCCCATTTCCAGAAATAGCTCCGCCATCTTAGCCACCTCCCGGCCATATTTGCCTGAAATACTGGTTGCATTGATCTGAAGCTTTATTCCCCGATCTTTAAATGCCTCAAGTTTTTTTAATCTCTGATGATAATAGGTATATCTTTCCGGATGAGCAAGCACCGGGGTATATCCTTTTATCTGCATTTGAAAGAAAATTTCATCAATACCCGGAGATTCTGCAAAATAGCTTTGTTCTACCAGAACCTCCCTTGATGTAAGTGTAAGCATGTCTTCCCGGTCAACAAGGCTTTTAAAGTAATCGTCCATAAAATATTCTGCCGCAAATTCCAGGGTTAAATCATTAAACTCTTCTGACAATTTGCTTTTCAAATGATCAAATGCATCTTTTACAATTGTCGAAGTGTTGGGATAATATCCTGAAAATATGTGCGGTGTTGCGATTAGTTTTTTATATCCAAGAGTCTGGTAATAACGAAACATTTCCATAGACTCTTCCAGGTTCTTCGCTCCATCGTCAATTCCCGGTAACCAATGGGCATGCATATCTGCATAGAGGTGACTACCTATTTCTTTAATTCTAACTTTTTTTCCAGAAAAAAAAGAAAACACAGCTTCTAACTCGTTTTAAAATATGGTTTTATAATAAATACCTGTTTTATCGAGACCTTCACGAATATTAACCCCTGCCGAATATCCCAACAAAGACTTTGCCTTATTGATATCAGCAAGACTATGCGGAATATCACCCGCTCTGGGCGGACCATATTTTGGCTTTGTTTGTGTGCCGGTTATGTCACAAATAATTTTCCAAAGATCATTCAGGGATGTCCTTGTTCCACAAGCTACATTATAAACCTGATTCCAGGCTTCTTGTTTTTTTGAAAACAACCCCTTTATATTTGCTTCTACAGCATTATCAACATAGGTAAAGTCTCTGGTATTAGTTCCGTCTCCGTGGATTACCGGGGAAGTATTTTGTAAAGCCGCCTTGAAAAACAATGGAATGACAGCAGCATAAGGGCCTTCCGGATGCTGACGGGGACCAAATACGTTAAAATAACGCAATCCTATAAACTGCAGGCCATATACTTTGCTATAGACCTCTGCATAAATTTCATTGATGAGTTTTGTTGCCGCATAGGGAGACAAGGGTCGTCCAATCTTATCTTCGGTTTTAGGTAATGCCGTACTATCACCATAGGTTGATGACGAAGCAGCGAATATCATCCGGGTAATCCCTTGCTGAACGGCTGCCTGCATTATATTTAAGGTTCCTGTTACATTTACTTCATGACTTTTAAGCGGATCTTTCAGGCTTCTGGGTACTGATCCAAGAGCAGCCTGATGTGAGATGAAGTGCATATTGGCACACGCTTCCATACATGTGCTGAAATCTCTGATATCTCCCTGAAGAAATTCAAATTTTGGATGATGGAGGAGATGTTCGATATTATGTAAATATCCTGTTTCCAGATTATCAAGAACGCGAACTTTAGACACCCTTTCGTCCTTAATCAATGCTTCTGACAGATTACTACCAATAAACCCTGCTCCGCCCGTAACTAATATATTCACCTGATTAACTGTCATAAAAGACCCCTTGGTTTATCATAAAATTTTTTCTTATCAAAGTCTGGCATCCACCCATTCTTTTGGCAATATGGCTTTTACGTCGTAAATGACTGCGTTTGGATTGCACATGTTTCTGATATCCTCACCTTCAAATTGCTTATGAGCTACTGCCAGTATGACTGCGTCAAACTTTTCTGAAGGCTTTTGTGCCGTTGATGGAATCCCATATTCATGCCATATTTCCTGTGGTTTGGCCCAAGGGTCATACACTTCAACGTCCAGATGATATGTTTTTAATTCGTGATAAATATCTATAGCGCGGGTATTTCTTATATCGGGACAATTCTCCTTAAAAGTAATTCCCATCATCAAAATACGACTTCCTTTTACCGGAATTTCTTTTTTTACCATCATTTTAATGACTTCTGAAGCTACGTACTGTCCCATAGAATCATTTAGCCTTCGGCCTGCAAGTATGATTTCAGGATGATACCCCACTTCCTGAGCTTTTTGCGCCAGATAATAAGGGTCTACGCCTATACAATGTCCTCCAACGAGGCCGGGCCTGAAAGGCAGAAAGTTCCACTTGGTGCCTGCAGCTTCAAGAACTTCATGCGTATCAATACCCATTTTGTTAAAAATCTTGGAAAGCTCATTGACAAAGGCAATATTGATATCCCGCTGACTGTTTTCTATCACTTTTGCGGCTTCTGCCACCTTTATGGAGGTTGCCAGATATGTGCCAGCTGTGATTACAGAATTATAAAGCTTGTTGATTACATCTGCTGCCGCCGGCGTGGAACCTGAGGTAACTTTTAAAATTTTTGAAACCGTATGCTCCTTGTCTCCGGGGTTTATGCGTTCCGGGCTATACCCTACAAAAAAATCATCATTCATTTTCAAACTGGAATATTTCTCAAGGACAGGAACACAATCCTCTTCTGTTGCTCCGGGATAAACCGTAGACTCGTAGATCACAAAATCTCCCTTTTTGAGCACTTTTCCAACGGTTTCACTGGCTTTTAATAACGGGGTGAGCACCGGACGGTTGTTTTTATCTGTTGGTGTTGGTACCGTGATGATAAAGGTATTACAAGATTCTATATCTGTGCTGCTGGTCGTAACGCTCAAACCGCTTTCCGGAAGAATATTCAGGACACTTTTAAGATAGTCATTTTCTACTTCAAGAGTGCTATCTATACCCTCGCTCAACTCATTCACTCTGTCAGGATTAATGTCAAATCCAATAACGCGGTATTTTTTGGCAAACTCAACTGCCAGTGGCAGGCCAACATATCCTAATCCTATAATTGCAATCTTATGGTACATGAAATTAAATTTTGGGCTACTTTAATTAAATTTATTACTATTTTAACAACCTCATCAGATATTCTCCATATCCGCTTTTTAAAAGTGGATTTGCCAGATCTTCAAGCCGGGCGCCATCAATAAACCCCATACGCCAGGCGACCTCTTCAATACATCCAATTTTATAGTCCTGCCTTTTTTCAATTACCCGAACAAACTCTGTTGCATCATGAAGGCTGTCAAAAGTACCTGTGTCGAGCCAGGCTGTTCCCCTGGCCATAATTCCAACTTCCAGCAAGCCCATTTCAAGATAGGTTTGATTTACGGTAGTAATCTCATATTCTCCCCGGGCAGAAGGCCTTATTCGCTTGGCTATTTCACAGACCTGATCGTCATAATAATATAATCCCGGAACGGCATATGATGATTTAGGTTCCTTAGGCTTTTCTTCTATAGACAACACTTTCTTCTGCTGATCAAATTCAACTACCCCGTATCTTTCAGGATCTGTAACCGGGTAAGCAAAAACCCTGGCGCCTTTTTTAATAGAAGCGCTTTCCTGCAATAATTGCGTAAGCCCTGAACCATAAAAAATATTATCTCCAAGTATAAGGCAAGAGTAATCGCCTCCAATAAATGATTCTCCAATGACAAAGGCCTGAGCAAGTCCATTTGGTACCTCCTGAACGGCATATTCAAAACGACATCCTAATGCTGAACCATCTCCCAGCAGCCTGACAAATCCCTCCTGATCCTCGGGGGTGGTTATAATCAAAATCTCCCTGATTCCGGAAAGCATGAGCACCGACAATGGATAATAAATCATCGGTTTGTCATATATTGGCATCAGTTGCTTGCTGATGGCTTTTGTTATAGGATATAATCTGGTACCGGATCCTCCAGCTAAAATAATACCTTTCATTTTTTTAGTTTTATATCGTACTTCCCTGCGTTTTTATTAAAAATTTACCACAAGGAAAACTACTTTCATTAAAATCAGATTAAACGCACAACTTTTTGCCCCTCCAGTTTATATTGTTGTCCGCTCTCCTGGCATGTTGCTGTGCCATTATCATCAAATCTTAGTCTATGGCCGTATTCACTCATCCAACCTGTCTGCCTTCCCGGGTTGCCAACAATAAGCGCATAATCCGGTACATCTTTGGTAACGACTGATCCTGCACCAATAAAAGCAAATTTTCCAATATTATGTCCACATATAATGGTGGCATTGGCGCCAATACTGGCCCCTTTACCAACGTGTGTTTTGGCATACTGACCCCTCCGATTTACCGCACTCCTTGGATTTGTTACATTTGTAAAGACACAGGAAGGCCCCAAAAACACATCATCGTCACATGTTACTCCGGTATAGAGCGATACATTATTTTGTATTTTTACGTTATTACCCAGGACCACTTCCGGAGAGATTACAACGTTTTGACCAATATTACAATGCTTTCCAATTTTACTTGGTGCCATAATATGGCAAAAATGCCAAATTTTAGTACTCTCCCCAATGGTACAGCCCTCATCCACAAAAGATGATGGGTGAATATAAATGTTGTTGTGATTTTGGGTCAAACTATTTTAATTTAGCAGGCCTCGTTATACTTTTTCTATTTTCCACCAGAACCAGATTATTGTCAGGCTCAGCAGCAGCCCTGAAAGAAGTCCTTTAACAATTTCAAACCACCATTTCTTTTCTTCTGTATCCAATGGCTTTACGGGTGCATCTATGAGTGTTATATCAGGCGTTCCTGATTGAAGATTAAAATCTATAGCCTCAAAGTTTTTCGTCACTTCTGCATACATCGTTTTGAGTTTGATCAACTCCGTTTCCAGAATTCTTCGCTGTCCTATGAGACCCGGGTCGAGTACATTTCGGTTGGCATCATTAAACCTGGCCAGCTGAAATTCTTTGGTTTTCATCAAAGAATAAACAGAATCCTGTTTCTGGCTTACCACTTCAACGTCCTGTTTACTATTGGCAGACAGATATTTATTGTAAAATTCATTTATTTGATGGAACACGGCATTACATATTGATATGGAAAGTTGTTCGTCTCTTGTCGTAACACTCATGGTAAGAATACCTGTTTCATCATTATAGCCATTTTTAAATATCGGGTCTGAAACATTTTTACCCCCAACCATTTTTATCCAAACATTTTTAAGTGCCAGCGACTGTAAATTGGTGGCTGCCGAATCAGGAGGAAGAGAAAAATTAAATGCTTTTAATTCCGGGTGGGTTTCTGCCCATGTTTCATCCCAGCGATATAAATTTATTAAATGATTAATCAGGTAATCTTCCTTTTGATCAAATGTATCCGCTTTAACTTTAGTAAATAAAACTTTCTGCATGATCTGCCTGGATCGGGAAATATCAATTAGTTTGTCAAGATTAATTTTACCACCTTTGCTCAGACCCATTGTACCTAATATTCCTGATACCAGATTAGGTGAGCCTCCCGAGTCATTTATGGTGTATGTTAGTTCTGCTTTGTATTCCCTGTGGGAATTTACCTTCTGGTAAATGAAATATACCATAACCGGCAATGTTATCACCAACAGAAATACCTTTTTTTCTGTAGCAAAACCCAGAAACCGAAGAAATCCGGTGTAAATGTCCCGCAAAGTGATTTCTTCATCGTGACGCTGATGGCCGGTGGGCGTATTACTGCTCATCTGTGATGGTACATTTTTTCATAATATTGCTGATAAGCGCCTGATGTAACCTGGTCAAGCCATTCCTGATTATTCAAATACCAGTCAATTGTTTTTTGTATGCCTGTTTCAAAAGTTTCTTCAGGTATCCATCCCAGTTCACGGGCAATTTTGGTAGCATCAATAGCATATCTCAGATCATGTCCGGCCCTGTCAGTTACATAGGTTATTAGTTTTTCGCTCGTACCTTCTGTTTTTCCGAGTTTCTTATCCATCAGATTGCATAGCAGCAGGACGATGTCAATGTTTTTCCATTCATTATGTCCGCCAATATTATACGTTTCGCCAATCTGACCTCGGTGCAGAATTGTATCTATTGCTTTGGCATGATCTTCTACATAAAGCCAGTCCCTTACATTTATTCCTTTTCCATATACCGGCAATGGTTTACTGTGCATAATATTGTGCAACATCAGCGGAATCAATTTTTCAGGAAACTGAAACGGTCCGTAATTATTGGAGCAATTAGAAATCACAACAGGCAAACCATAGGTGTGAAAATATGCCCTTACCAAATGATCTGAACCTGCTTTGGAAGCAGAATACGGTGATCTTGGATCATATGATGTGCATTCGGTAAAAAGACTTTCATCCATAGGAAGAGATCCATACACTTCATCTGTAGATACATGATAAAACAGGCGGTTATTTGTCTCTCCTTTCCAATAGTTTCTCGCCGCCTGAAGCAGATTTGCTGTTCCAAGCACATTAGTTTTTACAAAAATGAGAGGATCGCTGATTGACCTGTCTACGTGTGACTCTGCGGCCAGGTGAATTACATGTGTAATGTCAAATTTTTGAAAAATTTCTTTGAGCGCAGATGTGTCCGTTATATCTGCCTTTTCAAAATAGTAATTGTCGGCTGATTCAACATCTTTAAGGTTTTGAAGATTTCCGGCATAAGTAAGCAGGTCCAGGTTTATTATTCTGTTTTCGGGATATTGAGAAACAAATCTTCTAACTACATGGCTCCCTATAAAGCCCGCACCACCTGTAATGAGAATATTTTTTTGCATATTGCTGTTTTACTTTACAGATATATCTTTTTTACACCATCTTTACTTCAGAATGTTATATTACCTTCCGATGCTGTCATAATAAAATCCAAGTTCTTCCATATGCCCTACATCATAGACGTTTCTTCCGTCAAATACAACCGGTGCCCGCATAATCGACTTAAGCAATTCAAAATCAGGTGTTCTGAACACGTTCCATTCTGTGATTATGGCAAGGGCATCAGTTCCCGAAGCTGCCTCATATTCTGAGTCACAATATATTAATTTGTCTGCAAATAATTTCCTGACGTTTTCCATAGCCTCCGGATCATATACTTTGATTGTTGCCCCTTTATTCAAAAGTCTTGCTATAGTCGTCAATGCCGGGGCCTCACGGATATCATCTGTATTGGGTTTGAATGCAAGCCCCCATATGCCTATCGTTTTACCTTCCAGATTATCTTTGAAATAATTAATCATCTTATTGGAAAGTATCTCCTTTTGTAATTCATTAACCCGCATCACTGCTGATAATATCTTAAAATCATAGGCACTATCATGCGCGGACTTCGCCAGAGCCTGTACGTCTTTGGGGAAACAGGAACCTCCATATCCCACCCCGGGAAATAAAAACCTTTTTCCAATTCTACTATCAGAACCCATACCCTTCCTGACCATATCTACATCTGCCCCCATTAATTCACATAGGTTTGCAATTTCGTTCATAAAACTAATTCTCGTAGCGAGGTATGAATTAGCGGCATATTTTGTCATCTCAGCACTTCGCTCATCCATAAATATTATGGGGTTTCCTTGTCTTACGAATGGCTCATAGAGGGCAGCCATAATTTTTCTCGCTTTTTCTGAATTGGTTCCTACTACTACCCGATCTGGTTTCATAAAGTCTTCTACAGCTACGCCTTCTCTTAAAAACTCAGGATTGGATACCACATCAAAAAGACTCGGGTCTAATCTTTTGGCAAGAACGGCAGTTACTTTTTCTGCTGTACCAACAGGAACCGTACTTTTATCCACGATGACCTTATAATCGCTGATCATACCGGAAAGGTCTTCTGCCACTTTCAAAACATAGGATAGGTCGGCAGAACCATCTGCCCCGGGAGGTGTCGGTAAAGCTAAGAAAATGATGGCTGCATCCCGTATACCCTCTTCAAGATTGGTTGTAAAAGAAAGCCTTCCCTGTTGAGTATTTCTCTCAAAAAGTGCTTCCAGTCCAGGCTCGTAAATGGGAACTTCTCCCTTTTTCATTTTTTCAACCTTTTCTGCATCAATATCAACACAAACAACCCTGTTTCCGGATTCGGCAAAACACGTTCCCGAAACTAAGCCAACATAACCGGTGCCTACAACTGCTATCTTCATACTTTTATTTTATATCGTTGTTGAAAAAAGATTTTATTTTGTCTGAAATATATACTATCTGATTCTCATCCATTTCTGAATGAATAGGCAGTGAAATAACTTCTCCGCAAAGTTTTTCTGTTATCGGTAAATTCATGTTTTCCGGCACAAATGTCTCAAATGCCTTTTGGCGATATAGTGGTAAAGGATAATAAATCATATTTGGAATTCCCTCTGTATCGAGATATGCCTTTAGGGCGTCTCTTTTGCCCCCTGCCACCTTCAGTGTATACTGATGAAATACATGGGAAGAGTATGTGGCCCGAACAGGTGTTACAATCTCAGGTATTGGCGATAACAGGTGATCATATCCGTCTGCAGCCCTTTTCCTGGCATTATTGTACTGCTCAAGATGTTTTAACTTGGCAGACAATACGACAGCCTGTATAGAATCAAGCCTTGAATTACACCCTACAATATCATGGTAATACCTTTCTGACTGACCATGGTTGGCAATTTTGTATAGTTTCTCTGCCAGCTGATTATCATTTGTTATAATAGCCCCTCCATCGCCATAACATCCCAGGTTTTTGGATGGATAGAATGAAGTACAACCAATATGACCTATTGTTCCTGCCTTTTGCCTTCGACCATCTGAAAAGCGATAATCTGCTCCCAATGCCTGGGCATTGTCCTCGATAACATAGATCCCATATTGTCCGGCAATACGCATAATTGGTTCCAAATCAGCAGTCTGGCCATATAAATGTACCGGAACAATGGCCTTCGTCCTGGGAGTAATCGCCGCTCTTACAGCCTGTGGATCAACATTAAAAGTATTGACATCAACATCTACCATTACGGGTACCAGACCTAGAAGTGCTATGACTTCTGCTGTAGCCACATAAGTAAAAGCGGGGACAATGACCTCATCGCCGGGCTTAAGTCCAAGACCCATCATCGCTATTTGAAGGGCATCTGTACCATTGGCACATGGAATGACATGTTTTACATCAAGGAAATTTTCAAGCTCCCTCGTAAATTTTTTTACCTGTGGCCCGTTTATAAAAGATGTTGTTTCCAGCACTTGCTGAATCCCCTTGTCTACCTCTTCTTTTATTTGCAGGTATTGGGTATATACATCTACCATTTGCAGCTTCATCTGTATCTTTTTTAACTTGGTTTTTCCTGATGCCTTTTACTAAGCAATGAAACATTTTTTGACAACCGTTTGTGCCTGTCAGATTATGAGCATGGCTTCGCCTATGATAAGTCCACAAGAACTTAACCCGGTCAACCTTGCCACATCAATCCTCGGTAATAGCGTTTTTTCTATATACCGATCGTTGTTTTTCTAAGAACCTGTTCATTGACCTTGAGTCTTAGTTCAAATCCCAGATTCTGCAACGAAATAATAAACTGGTGCTTTCCCTGAGCAGAAATCAATCTCCCTTTAAGTCCTGTAAGATGACCCTGAATAATTTCAACTTCTTCTCCTGGTTCAAACGCATTTGAACCAGCAACTTCAACCGACTCAACATCCCCAACTACACGCTTAAGTGTCAAAATCTCATTTTCCGGAATAGAAAGTAAATCTTTACCGGACCTTAAAAATTTAAGCACATACTCTGTCTCCAGGGTTGGCAAATACTGACTTTTATCTATACAAACAAAAACATAACAATTAATTAATGGTATTTCGTAATGCTTTATTTTGCGCTGATATCTTTTTGTTTTTTGCTGCACCGGCACGTACGCCAAAATGCCTTTTTTTTGCAAATGTTCTGCAACGAATTTTTCACATTTAAATTTGGTATAGATGGCAAACCATCTTTTTTCATGTAATGTCAGTTG